>Ga0214923_10002059_pt1 | contig 27506 bp, 24 predicted proteins | sample LL1510_MetaG_FD_177993 | JGI IMG/M metagenome (GOLD analysis project Ga0214923, IMG submission 177993) | Freshwater microbial communities from Lake Lanier, Atlanta, Georgia, United States - LL-1510 | ecosystem: Environmental > Aquatic > Freshwater > Lake | place: USA: Georgia | collected...
GTTGGTAGGGGGCCTGCATGCGTTTCTTCAGCTGGAAGATGAGGCTTGCATTGAACGCAGTTTTGCTAGGCCAAATTGCTACGGGGTGTGGAGGAGTTTCCGAAGACACCTCGCGGCGAGTAGAAGTTGTTGGTGAAACAGAAACCCAAGTTAGCGCGCCCGCCAAAGAACAACAGCAAGCAAATACAAATTTTTCCAAATCAATTGCGACCACCCCAAATGCAGGTGCATACGTGGCCTATCAGCCAAAAGCTCTTTACGACAGCATGCAAACCAACTGCAGCTGCCACGATTTCAAGAACTCTCTCAATGACATCAAAATGCTGCTTGCAAAGAACAAGCCACGCCTGTCGTTGCAGGATGCGATAAAATGGGGCCGGATGCCGCCAAACAAGCCTGGATTTGCAAAATCGGCAGCGGGCACAGAACTTCTTACCCTGCTTAACAAGCTTTGATCACGGATTTTTTTTTGCTTTCTTAAATTACTCTCAAGGAAAAACATCAAGCGACCGATCTCGGCTTCAGATGTGAGGAGGCACTTGCATGACTTCGACCCACGACAACCAAGACTCTCGGACACTCTCGGCAGATGTAGAAGTGAGAGCGGATGAAGCAACTTCGCACAGGAACTCGGAACGGCGCAAGGCGTTGAGCCTCACGATGGTGGGTGGCCTCGCGGCATTGCTCGCCGCATGTGGAAAATACGTTACGAAGTACGACCAGTCTGCGGCGAACAAGCTCAAAAGTGGTGGCCCTGCCGACAAACTTCCGGGCGAAGGCACAACCTCAAGCACCGGCTCAGGAGACGCAACTGGCGACGGCCCTGGTGGCTCTGGCTCTGGCGGTCCCGGCGGTGGGGTCACTGCCGTGGTTCCCGGTACGTGCACACCAGAGAAAAAACCTTCCGTTGACCTGACTCCGGTGGCTTCGGTCAACAAGGACTCGGTGCTGGATGTGGTGCCCGCCTTGTATGGAATCAAGTCCTCCTCCTCTCTTCTCGCCCTGCGTTTCAAGGCAGGGGAAGTTGTGGCGGGTGATATTGTCCACCTGCTCAGAAAAACTTCTGCAACCACAGGTGAATTGCTTGCCACCCGGCGCATTCAACCCGTGGTTGATTTTGACCCAAATGCTTCATCAAAAGCGCAATTAGTTTTCGAGGCACTCAAATTTGGTGGTGCCATGGAGCTGGAAGTTCTTTTGATGCGTGGCGGAATGCCACTGAAGCGCTTCAGCATTGGTGTCGCAGAGGCAGATTACAAGAGAACTTTTAACGGCTCAGATGTTGTCGACATGAGTGCCGCAGTCGCGGGTACGAGCAACCTCAGTGGCATTTTCAGCAGCGGCAACGTTCCGAAAATGACCAACACGAGCAACATTACCTCAGGCGTTGGCTCTGGAATTGGAACACAAAATGGCACGAACCAGGCCTACACTGCAGCACTCAGCTCTTCGACTTGGGACCTCAGTGCCTTGCTCCCAGGCACCCTCAACACGGACGTCTTTATCCGTGACGTCTTCGACCAACCGCTCAACGTTGGCACTGTCAGCGCTTCAAATCTCTTCGCCCAGACAAATACATTTGTTGTCTATGTGAAGAAGTCGATTGGTGGTGCACCAAAGTATGTTCGCTATTTTTACTTTATTGGTTAAGTCAACAGGAGTGTAGATATGACGCAGGTGACAACACGCGAATACAAAATTGAACGCCGCACACTCCTCAAATGGACTGCCGCCGCAATTGCGGTTGGGAAGTTTGTCGATTTCGACGAAGTGCTGGCCGCTGGAGAGTGCAGTGCGCTTTCTGACCTGCCCAAATTAAGCGAAGCAATTGCTGGCAAGCCACAAATCAACACGAACACGAATGTTGATCCGAATTTTCTTTACTGGATTGATGGCCCACTGAACACCTCTTTGAGCGGATATCCCGCATCTGGTGCACTCATCACCCGAGCACGGCTGGCGTGCACAATGCACATTGATCACGGACCAACGCTTGGCAAACCTTTCATTGAAACCGTTGCGCTCGTGAACGATGCAAACGAAGTGATGGCGCAAAATTTCTACAGCCCCGCGGATGGCCTATCCACAGGTAAAGCGCCGTTCACAGTGTTTGAGAATCTCGCGCTTGATCCGACAAAAAATTACAAGGTGATTTACATCAAAAATCTTGGCACAAAAGATGCTATGGGCAACCAACAAATCAACATTTATGTTCACACCATCGACAAATCCAATATTCGCCCAAGCCGCTTCGACTATACCCATCTCCCTGAACTCACGCGAAATACGCACATTCTGCCCATGCTTCACCAGGAACTCAACGGAACGATTGCAGCCGTTGCAGGCGGCGCTCCACCCGCGGTCAATTACAAATTCAATGCAGGGGGTCCCACTGGAACTGGCTACATGACGACTCCTTATGGCACGTGGCAAATGGGGCCGCACACCGCACGCGCAACGATCAAAAGCATTGGCGCGGCCGGTTCGGTACAAGCAGGGGAGTTCGATATTTCCGTCGAGCTTATGCATGGAGATGACGCCGGCTCCGCAGGCGGCCATTATATGCGTTGGTTCATTGTTCTCGACCCGGTGGGCCGCGTGTTGGGAGCCGTACGGCGCAACTTCGGCGATGGCTTTGCGGGCTCAAGCGTGAATGTCACAAGAGGCTTTTGGACCATTACAAACAGTGCAGGTGCGAAAGATAAAATGGTTGTAAAAGATCTTTCCGGCAACGTCATTGTTTCAGCATTAAGCCCGGCGGTTGAGGAACAGTATTCAAAAGCGGCGTCGATTCTCGACTGCCCTTATATCCAGATCCTCACCGACGATAAATATCACGCCATGGCGCGATGCATTATGCGTCTCCGATAAGTTGGCTTTGAAAGAAACGCCGGCCGCTTTCCTACGGCCGGCGTTTTACGTTTCGTTATCGCTACTTCCTGACTTGTTTCCTGCAATCAGTTGCAGACCACAGAATCAAGCGAGGGGCCCTTTGCTCCAGGCGCAGGCGGCGTGAAATCGATGGGTATGGTAAAAGCTCCCAGGCGAACGCGCAGTTGAGCCGCATCCACTTCAATGCTTTCGATATTCCCAACTGATGTGGTGATTCCATAAACGCTGGTCTTAACTCCATCCGATTTCGTGCGGACCAAGTTTGATAAACCGAATCCCTTAGAAAAATTCACATCAAAATCAACATGACCAATCAGTGGGATGTTGTTGATCTTCAATTTGCAGGCAATAGGCTTATTCATCTGCATCGAGAGAAGAATATTTGAAGAGGCTCCTCCCACCATCATCATGTCGGTGCTCTCAATCACTTTGCGGGTGGTTTCGTCTGCCGGTCCTTCCGGGATATATTCTTTAATGCGTGCATATATATTGCGAAGATTTTGCCCCTTTAACAAAATATGGAGATTGTTGCGCCAATCGAAGCCGGGCTCGAGAACAACATTGGCAATGGCATTGAACGCAGCAGATGGAGTGAGGGTGGGGGGTTGTTGAAAGCCTGGGACCTGGAAAAACTGCACAGGAATACCGGTAATGCGTTCGGAGGCAGTGACAATTGTGAGGCGACTGGGTTGTGAGAGATCCAAATAGCGCACTTGGCTCAAATGGCCACCCAGTGCATCGGCAATCTGCAGGCCGCTGATTGCAACAAGTTGCTTATCAACGAATTTGGCTACAACTTTTTCAGATCCAATCAAACGAAGGCCGTTAAAATTTGCAACAGCATCAGCAGCTGCGTTGCGCAAAACCAATGCGTTGTCTTCCTTGGAAAGCTTACTCCAAGGAATTTTGCTGATGAACGAAAGAAGTGAGTTGGCGCCGAATGTTGAGAACAGTTCCTGAACCGTTTTCCTGTCGAAATCAGTGCGTGTGAGTTGAATGTCTGTCAGGCTTTCCATGAGCTCAGCAAAGACATCAACACCGGCCCGCCATTGGTCGACAGGAATTTTATCATCCGCCTGAACATCACAGTTTTTGAGGGCAAAATCGCGGCACCATGTTGAGAAATCAACCGCACCGAGATCAGAGATGGACTGCATTTTTGAATGAGGGGCTTGCTGGGTTCCACAAGAGACAAGTGCACTCAAAACCGGACCGCAAGCAACCAATCCCAATGCAACAAGAGCAGCGCGCACATGAATTTCCTTCATCCGAATCACCTCATTCTTGCGGTGGATCAACACTGAGCGATGATCTAAAAACGATGAAAGCAAGAATTTGGCCATGCCAACTCAGAGAAGTCCCCTGAGAGACACCTTCATAAAAATTCCGCAACAGCGCGAAGATTATCGATGAAATTAACTTGCTGGCCAGTTAAGCACAAAAAGGATGGTGCTGCAAAGTGTTTTTACACTGTCAACAATTTCAACATTGAATTTTAATAGAATCAATTGAGATGCAGCATCATTTTCTGCAGGTTATTTTCGCTTCAGACGTGTCGCCGGGAATCTCGCTTCCGCGCGCATGATTGTAAAAACTTCCTGTTGTATCAGCGGCCATGCCTGCGGGGCAGGGCAAACATGCGGCGGGAATTTCCGGCCTGGACACAGCAACTACAGAAGCTTCAAATGCCATTCCGATTTTTCGTATCGGACAATAGCCTTCGCCCGGATTCAATTTTTTATTTGCGTTTATCTCTTGATGACTGAATGACTGAGTCGCACTTCCACCAGTGAAATGAAGCACTGACGCAACAACTTTTTCGCTTGGATTGCCAACCACGGGAATGGAACCAGCCGGCACTACAAATTCATTGGGAAGATAACGTTCGTTACCAATTTTTGGTGTTAGCTTTAGGAATGCAATATTTGTAACTTTATATAAAAAACGGCCCTGATAAACTTCGTCCGATTCTTTGACTGAAAACTGCACGCTACCAGCCGACGGACCAGGTGCCGTGATAACACCTTCATTCAATGCTGCACCTGAAAGGCTTAATTTGGATACAACACGCACCTTCACTTTCTTTTGCGCACGTTCATCAAGTGCAAATGTAGGCGTCAGGGGCATGCCAGTGTCAATATCCAAAATCTGTACTTCAACACTCTCAGGCAAGCCTTGAGCAGCAGAAATGGAAACACTTGCATTGGGCTTGCGACCGGTGATTGTCAATTCAGCATCAGTGCTCGCACCTTGATGAACAACAATTTCTGGAACAGAAAGGTTGAATGATTGCTTTGCTCCATCCGCAGCAACAGGCTTTTCGACCTGAGTATTTTTGATTTTTTCAGATTGCGTTGATCCTGCATTTGCATCCGACGAATCTGTTGACTTTGTTTGCAAACGCACGCTTGAGGCAGGTAACGAAACAGAAGTTCCGCCTGAACACGATGAAACGACAGCACTCAAAATGACAGCCGCAAACACTATCGTCTGCAAATTGCGCAAATGCGTTTCACGACGAATTTGAGTTCTCATTATTCACCGCCCCACGTAGATACTTTCGTTTTTTTCTAATCACTTCTTTAATTAAAGATTTTTCTTTAATATTTTTAGTTGCAAAGGTCTCTGAAAGTTTTTGCATTGAGAGACCTTCGCATTAGTTAGGGCGCAATAAACCAGCTGGTTTGCATGGTTCCTGGTGGGTTGATGTAGTCGGCGAACACATTGGGTTCAATTTTAATCCGCCGCGCCTGAGTTGTGAGTGTCATCGCACGGCACGCACCTGCAGGAGACAAGTAACTTGAAACCAGCACAGACTCCATCAAGTTCGACGTGAACGCATAATCAAGCCCGGTATTCTCGAATCGGTAAAAGAATTTTGCATTGAAGCTGAAGTGCATCAACGTGCTGTTGATTGACGTCGCTTGCTGCGACGTGCATGGATTCATGTACGCCTGTCCGGAACAATTATTGTTAACAAACAATGGCACGGCGCAACCGATCATGTTGCCTGTCACAAGTCCAAGCTGCTGATTGCTTTCGCTCACAGCATCGCCTCCTGGAAGCGCAAGCGAATTTGCCACCTGGTAAATGGTAAATTTGTCGTCGCTCAGGGAACGCACATACAACCCACTCGCTAATGCATTCGCGGTTTGTGATGGGCCCGTATAGGGAAAGGTCACAAAACTGATCAAGGTTCCAAGCGGATTATCAGCGCTCTTGTAAACCCGCAATCCAGAAGAGACCGCATTACAGGTAAACGCCGTGTTGAGAACTTCACCAGATTCAAGTTGTCCATTGTTGGCAATGCCACCACTGCGTCCATCGTCGACACCCGATTCAAGTTTCTGACCGCCCGCCGTGCAGTTGGCGCCCGGAGGTTCAGCAGAAGTCTTCACAACCGCGGGTGCGCCCGCCGGACCTGCGCTACCCGCAGGGCCTCGATCGCCCGACGGACCTTGCGGACCCTGAGGACCAATTGGACCTTCCGGACCTTGTGGACCTTCGGGACCTTTATCTGGAGTGATCTTTCGCGCGGCGAGTGAAATCGCATCGGGGTCGATACTGGTTGCTGCCTCCCATTTGTCTCGTACGCAGTAACGAAATTGAGCCTCAGAAATGACGTAGACAAGACGCCTGTGTTGGGCTGAATCACAGCGAGGCAGGGCCCGCTCTGTCTCATACACGGAAGCACCACCGGCAGGTGCAGTGCTCGGAACCGCCTCCCCGTAGCGAGAAACAAGCTTCTTGGATGATGACCCGAACTCGCAGGCAGCGAGTCCAAGACAAGCGAGCGTTGATGCCACTATGCGAGTCGTTTGCGCAGCGATTCTTTCGGACCTCCCAGGTCCATGCTGCTGAGCACTCCGTTTCACAACTCGTACCTCCAAGCACATGTGTCCTTCTTCCGTGTTGGACACGCACTGCAAAATGTTCGTACCGCGGAGGAAGAAACTTGAGACTTTTTTTTTCAAAATTAATGAAAATTTAAAATTCCCTCGAGAATCAGATTCTTGGATTAAGAAGAAAATTATAAAACGAGATTTTGAGGGAGAAAATTTGAGTCCCGACCGAACGCGGAACTGGGAATGGAGCCCATAGCCGGGCTTGAACCGGCGACCTCTTCCTTACCAAGGAAGTGCTCTACCACTGAGCTATATGGGCCTGACTCCAAGGTGAATCCCACTAACAGGGCCATTCCCAGGAGTCAAGCCAGGCTCAGGGCGAGCTCATTCACCGCAGATTGTGCGCATCTCCAGACCAAGATCACGCAGGAAATCTTCATCAAAGTTCTCACGCACCAAGCGTACTTCATCATCAGTCAAAGCATGGGTGTAATCAACATAGCGACGGATGTTGAGGTCCGTGCGGGTGATGATCCCAGATTGCGAATGACCCTGCTGAGAGGGAAATAATTTGCCCTTAACCTGCGCTTGCTGCGAGGGCATCAACTTTCCCTTTGTCTGCGCCTGGCCTTGTTGAACAGGAACATCTTTGGCCTTCACTTGTGCTTGGCCTTGTTGAACAGGGACATCTTTGGCCTTCACTTGTGCTTGGCCTTGTTGAACAGGAACATCTTTGGCCTTCACTTGTGCTTGGCCTTGTTGAACAGGAACATCTTTGGCCTTCACTTGTGCCTGGCCTTGTTGAACAGGAACATCTTTGGCCTTCACTTGTGCTTGGCCTTGTTGAGCAGGAACATCTTTGGCCTTCACTTGTGCTTGGCCTTGTTGAGCAGGAACATCTTTGGCCTTCACTTGTGCTTGGCCTTGTTGGGTTGGGAGTGGCTGACCCTTCGCCTGCGCTTGGCCTTGCGCCTGACCTTGCGAAATGATTGCTCCTTCGGTGGGAGCAATTAATGAATCAATGTAACCGCTCTCAAGCAGGTAAGCATAAGCCAGGTCCTGCCCAATCAGCATCGTTGTTGAAACGTCAGAACAGAACATATCAGATGCTGGAATTCCCCAATTTGTAAACTGACCATTGTAGGCCATGTGAGCGATGTCAAAAGATGTTGGCAAGAGAGCTTCTGACGACGCGAAAGACTGGCTCGCATTCGTATTTGCAACTGCCAGACAAGCACAAGTCAACGTGAGGGATGCGAATATTTGTCGCAACATAATGCCTCCAATTTTTAAAGATTGCTGACTCGCGGACGCTGCACATCTGATCTGAACGAAATTAACTTTAAACTCAATTGCTGATCCTGAATTCAAGAAACGGATCGCTGCCGACGCAATTCCAACTCGTCAACCTCAAGAGCAGCTGTTAGAACTTCGTGCATATTGTTGACCAAAACAAATTCCATTGAATTGCGAACTTCCTCTGGAACCTCGGAAAGATCTCTTTGATTGCCGGCCGGCATCACTATTCTTTTGAGTCCGATTCGATGCGCAGCAAGCACTTTTTCCTTGATTCCTCCCACTGGAAGCACAAGGCCAGTCAGGCTCATTTCACCGGTCATTGCGGTATCACTGCGAATTGGGCGACCTGTCCACAACGAAGCAAGTGCCGCTGCAATTGTCACTCCCGCAGAAGGCCCATCTTTAGGAACAGCTCCTGCAGGAATATGAATATGCAAACCTGCCTGTTCAAAGTGCGCCGGATCAATCATCAATGCCTTGTGCTGCGACCAAATAAAACTTCGCGCCGCCTGCGCGCTTTCTCGCATCACATCGCCGAGCTGCCCGGTCAGTTGAATATCTCGACCACCAGGGAGCGACACCGCCTCAACATAAAGAACATCACCTCCTGATTCCGTCCAAGCCAAAGCGGCAGCAACACCGGGTGGGATTCCCGTTCGCACTGCGTCGGAGGGAAAAAGAGGAAGACCAAGAAGCGACTCAACATCAGATGAATTCGGTTTTGCGTTGGGGAGCAACCCCTGCTCAATCCCAAGCGCAATCTTCCGTGCGACCCGACCTATCACCCGTTCCAGCTGACGCACACCCGCTTCGCGCGTGAATCGGCGGACCATGAACCGCAGAGTATCATCAGAAAAGTCGCACTGATCATGACTTAACCCAGTCGTCTGCAGTTGTCTTGGCACAAGATATGATTGGGCGATGTGAATCTTTTCGTCATCCGTATAACCAACCAATCGCACCATCTCCATACGATCAAGAAGCGGTGCAGGTATGGATTCTGCAGAGTTTGCCGTGACAATGAAAAAAACTTTTGAGAGATCAAAAGGAAGATCTAGGTAATTGTCATGGAAGGTGTTGTTTTGTGCAGGATCAAGAATTTCCAACAATGCCGCTGACGGATCACCACGAAAATCACGCCCCAACTTATCCACTTCATCAAGCATCAACAGTGGGTTGCGCGCACCCGCACGACGGATGGCCTGAATGATGCGTCCAGGCATTGCACCAATGTATGTTCTTCTATGCCCGCGCAGCTCAGCTTCATCATGAAGTCCGCCCAAACTCATCCGCTCAAACCGCCGACCAAGTGCGCGAGCAATCGATGCACCTAAGGAGGTTTTACCAACTCCAGGTGGACCCACGAAACAAAGAATGGGATCTCGCGCAGTGCGGTTGCGCTTCATTACGACGAGTTGCTCGAGGATACGAATCTTGACCTCATTGAGCCCATAGTGATCTTGATCGAGAATCTCTTTGGCGCGCTGAAGATTGAGGTTGTCGTCTGTTGTCACACTCCAAGGCAACTCAGAAATAAGCTCAAGATGTGCGCGAAGAACCTGATAATCGGGTGCAGCAACATTGAGCTGCTCAAGCCGCTCCAACTCGGTCAGAGCATCCTTGAGCACCTCCGCTGGTGGCTTGGTAGCAACAATCTTTTCTTTCAACTGCTGCAGCTCGACCTGACCCGCATCGTGAGATCCCAGCTCTTGCTGAATCGCTCGCATCTGCTGTCGTAAAAGGTATTCGCGCTGCTCACGCGACATTGCGGTTGCCGCCTGGGTGCTAATCTTTTCACGCAAATTCAAAACCTCGACTTCATATCCAAGATAATCAACCATGTGTTGATAAAGCTCATCTTGTGTTGATGCTTCAAGCAGGCTCTGTTCCTTGTGAACATCAAGACTTAAAAGCGATGCAAGAAGATAAACCTGTCCAAGAGGATCCTGAATTTGTTGAAGCAATCGGACAAGGTTTCCGGTTCCCTTGAGACCACTGAGATCCTGAATGCGTTCTGTCAGTTCAACAATAGACCTTTGTAAAGCATCCACTTCGGGCGAGTTGCTGCGCAAGACCGGAGACTCAATTGCATCCGCTTCAAGATATTTTCCGTTATTTTGAACATTCTCAATTCGCACCCGATACAAGCCTTGAAGATTGATTTCCAGAAGCGAATCGAGTCGCACAAATCGCCTAACCAATGCGAGAGTGCCATATTCAAAAAGGTCGGTGCCGGACGGATCGCTTGACGAAGCATCGCGTTGAGTGACCGCAATGATCCACTTCTCCTCCATTGCCAGCGCAGCCTCTACGGCCGCAACTGAACTGGTTCGACTCACCGAAGTTGGCACTATAAGATGAGGGAACAAAACTGCGTTGCGAACAGGCAGCAAAGGAAGTCTCTTGGGAAAATGGTTCTGATTCATCACTCACCCCCCAACACGGCTTCAGGCCCTCTGATACCCAAAAGCAGACAATAGGACACATTCATTCTGCAGAGAATGTCTTGCAAAAAATCTTACCTAAATGAACTTACAGAAGACTCGCGGTAACAACACGAACGGATTAACCTTGTGTCACTGCGATAAGCTTCTGAACACACGTCACAAACCTTGGAAAACAGCGAAAGGATAAGCTCATGACCATCTACACCGAGATCTCTTTTCGCGATATGGAACCTTCTGCCGCGGTCGAGCAACTGATTCAGCGCAGGGTTAAAAAGCTGGAACATATATTTTCCCAAGTAGCAGCCTGCCGAGTGATTGTCGAAGCTCCGCATAAACACAGACTCCGCGGAAACCTGTTTCACGTCCGCATCGATCTCTCTGCTCCTCAGAGTGAAATTGTTTCTGCGCGCGATGTCGGGGTTAATATCGCTCATGAGCAGGTCAACGTTGCAATCAGGGATGCCTTTGCGGCAATTAAACGGCAATTAGAACGGCACAAAGAAAAAATCCGCTTCGACTATCATCTGGCCGACAGTCTTCCGACAGGTGCAGTCAAAGATATTTTCCATGTCGACGATTATGGTATTCTCGAAACCAAAGATGGGCGAGAAATTTACTTTCATCGCAACAGCGTACTGGATGGAAATTTCGACAAGATTATTGTTGGAGATGTTCTTCGTTTTGCAGAAGAACTTGGTGAAAAAGGACCACAGGCGAGCACTGTTCACGTCACTGGGCGGCATCAACCGATATCAGCATCGCCCAAGCAACAAGAGAGCTCGCTTTAGCGCAGACGTTGAGCGCGCGAAAGGATACCGTGACATGGATAGGGGACTGCGCCTTCTTTCTGAATTTGTCTTTTACAGAACCTATCCACTTGTCACAGAGTCGGGCCGCAAGGAGACACGCCACGAAACTATTGCTCGCGTTGAGGCGATGCATCTCGATCGTTTTCCTCTGTTGTCTCAGCAAATTCACGACGCCTTCCGCTGGGTCTACTCAGGTCACGTTCGACCCAGCATGCGCTCCTTTCAATTCGGAGGCGAACCCATACAGCGCGAGAATGTGCGAATGTTCAATTGCGCGGGGCAGGGTCTCGACTCGGTGCAAAAGTTTTCTGACTTCCTTTACATCTTAATGTGCGGCACCGGACAAGGATTTTCCGTCGAACGGCAATTTATTTCTCAACTTCCAAAAATCTCCCATGGTCATGACGAACAATTTGTTATTGATGACAGCAAAGAATCTTGGGCAGACAGCATTCGCATCCTTTTTCTCAATCCACGCGTTGAATTCAATTATGGGCTGATTCGTGCTCGAGGCACACCGCTGACAACCGGAGGAACCGCAAGTGGACCCGAGCCATTGCGACAAGCACACGAACGCGTTCGCGATATTCTCATTGGCGCCCAAGGGCGTCATCTGACCGACGTCGAATGCGCAGATATTGTTTGCATGCTCGCAGAAGTGGTTGTGGTTGGCGGAGTTCGGCGTGCTGCGCTTATCTGTCTCTTCGACGCAGATAGCCAAGGGATGTTGACTTATAAATTGGGGCGTTGGTGGGAAAAGGCTCCCTGGCGGGCGCGAACCAACATCAGTGCCCGACTGTTACGTTCGGATGCAAATTTCGACGACAAACTCGCAGCAATTCTTGATGCCTGTTATGCCAGCCAAAGCGGAGAGCCTGGATTAAGTTTGATGAACGATCCAAATTGGTTCTACAATCCATGCCACGAGGTTGCGCTCAAGGCCTTCTGCAACCTGACATCAGTGAATGTCGCTGCATGCCGCAACCAACAAGAATTTTTGCTTGCCGTGCGAGCGGCAACTTTCATTGGTGTTCTGCAAAAAAACTACACCTCATTTCATTACATTTCGCGCGAGTGGCAAACCAATTGCGAGCAGGAATCACTTTTGGGTGTGAGTTTCACGGGGCTGGCGCTGGCGTGGGATTTGGTCTGTAAAGAAGACCTGCTCAGACAGGCTGCGATGCTCGCCCTTGATACAGACGAAATGTTCTCAAAGAAGCTCGGTATGCCCAATGCTGCGCGGATTGGAACCATCAAGCCTTCAGGAACTGAGTCAGCAGAGCTTGGCGTGACGTCAGGAATCCATGCTGCCCACGACCGAACATATCTCAGAAGAGTCAGACTTGAACGTGACTCTTCTCTCGGCCGATATCTGTGTTCGATTGCAGCAGTGGGTGAACCAGACAGCGGCTCGTTCCTTGAAAAGGATGTTGGTCAAGAAGGTGGGCTGGTTGTTGCTTTCCCTATCAATCACGACGGAGCTTTACTGCGTAAGAACGAAGGCGCGGTTCAGCTTCTTGAACGTTGTCGATATATGACTCAGAATTGGATTTTGCCCACCCACAGACGCGGACCCAACCCCCACAATGTCAGTGTGACGGTGAGTTATACAAAGCAGGAGCAAGACGCCATTCGTGCTTGGATGGTCAGAAACAAAAATAACTTTAGCGGAGTGAGCCTGCTTCCAGACGACGGCGGTTCTTATCTACAAGCACCGTTTGCGAGCCTGAGCGATACTGAATATCGTTTACGCGTCGATTCTCTTCCAAAAGACATTGACTTTTCGATTATTGGCGAAGGCCTCACACACGGCCGCGACGACAGGTTTATTGATTGGGCATGCGGCGGGGATAGCTGCGAGCCTTCATGATTTACTGTTGATTTGGGCATTTATATCCCGCACCAAATTCAAGTGCCCCTGCCGCAAAAACTGTTTGTTCAAGAAGCCTATCGCCAGCGCGTGAGGGCGAGAGCGGAGTGACTTCAAACAGCTGCGCGGTGATTTTTGTCTGAAAAGATTGCTCCGAGCCATTTTTCTCAAAGCCAGACTCTTTTGGAATTGCAATTCCACCAAAACTTGGACGTTCCGCTTGAGCCGTGACAACCAGTCTGCGATCCAAAAATGATGACGTTAATGAGAAGCTCCCCTTACAACCATCGATCACGCTCTCGTAGAACGTACCAATATTTTGTGGTGCAAAGTCTTGGTTATAGAGTGCACTCCGATATCCAACAAGCCACGCCTCGGGGCCGTCGGGGCCAACTCTAATCGGGGTTCCGCCCGCCAATGCGAGACTCCGATTTTGTTCTGAATTATACGCCTGCATCCAGACATAACTGGCAGGAAATGCAACACCCCAATTTTTCTCAAAATGAGCGAAGCCACTGCCCGTGACATGTTGGAATTTTCCGCTTGCAGAGGGGTCTGGAAGAACGGCATCAAAATCAACTTTTGATCTGACGCTATAAACAAACCAATGAAGCGGAAAAGCACGGAATAGACTGATGATGCCCTCAGGACCCAAACCACTTGCGCTCCAAGGCGCAACGTCATGCCATCGAGCCTTGAGAGACGCACCGTCGGGTAGATTGAGATTCAAACCCTCAGCAGTAAATTCGCCCACTCCCTCCGATGCCCAACGAAAAGATGCAGGTCCACCCGGCGCAGGATCGCGATTGACAGCATCTGACGTATTCAAGAAAAGGCGACTGTTGTTCGGAAATGCTTCGAATGATCTTAATGCACTGCCTGCCGAGCCGCCATCGAGAATAGCGGCATAACCACTCAGGCCTGTCTCTTCTTTTGCTGAACGACGTTCCCCGGGCGGCAGATACGAGCCTACAATGGCGCCCAAAGAGCGATCGGTTCCTGAAGTTGGGGTCATGCGAACGTACCAACCCTCAAACCAAGGACCCGTGGCGGGAAGCTTATGCGGATCCGCAAGTGAATCTGGAGAACTCCCTGACTCGCCAAATCGACGCGACTTACAAGCTGTGGCAAATAGTGATGCAGCAGCGAATAAAAGTGTGATAGAAACGGAGCTTTTCAATGAGAATTGCATGTAAAAAAGATCTCCAACGAAGAAGTCTCCACCACCAGCCGCAACAATCTAACCCACCCGCCGCGATTGATTCTCTTCGACACCCAACTCAGTCACCTCGGGTTCATGATCTTCTGTCTTCACAACCAGACGTGGACGCATCTTCTGCGCAAGTCTGTCTACGGCATCTGCGCGCATCTTGTCGGGCGAAATCTCGGCGCCCATACTGAACATTGAAGATTCAGCCTCTCCGCCTCGACGTGCCCGCTGCCTGACTCGCTGACCTTTAATCATTTGCGTCATATCGTTCATGAGCTCATCAAATTGGTAGCTCTGGTTTCTCATCTCTTGCACGCCGCGCTTGAGCTCGCTGAAAACAAATTGATTCCGACTCGTCGTATCATCAAGTGTGTTCACCGCTGCAAAGACCTTTTTAATGTCCTCGTCTCTTTGCAGCAAGGCAAGACGCATCGACTCAATAGACTCTGCAAAGCGCTCAAATTCTGACTCAAAGGACTTCACTGTCTCAAGCGTTCCGCCAATCAGCGTTTCGCCTTCCGCCACGCTCTTTTTGATTGCGGAGCCAATCAAATTCATTTCGCTTTGAGTCTTTGCCAAACACTCCAATAAACCGCGCGACGCATTGCCAGCGACTTGAGCAAGCCCCTCGAGCTCGCCCGCGACATGCGCAAATCCTTTGCCATGACTCCCTGCACGCGCCGCCTCAATAGAAGCATTGAAGCCAAGCAACTGTGCCTTAAAGATGCTTTCGTTAATCAGTGTCATTTTTTGAGAAACATCTTTGAGCAAAGCATCAACATTCGCGAGCTGCTCGGCAGATGTGCTTGCAATCGCTATTTGCTCAGTGAGTTGGCGAACCGATTTTTCACTTTGATTTGCCTTCTCGTGCAGCGACAAAGCATTATGGACAGAAAGCTCAAGAGATTTTTCGAAGTCATCTGTTTTTGCAAAAAGATCTTTGCCCGACTCACTTGCCAGATCAACCTTTGAATGCTGGCCTTGATCAGCATGCATAGCTTTTTGCAGAACGTTTCCAAGGCCGTCGCCAAGCTCAACAAGACGCTCAGATTCGTCTCTTATCCGGCTCGAATATTCCAAAAATTCCCGATCAAGCCTCTGAGCAAAGCCGTAGCCAAACAGACCAACGAGCGAAAACAAAAACACGAATCCCGCATAAAAAACTCTGCGCTGAGCGATCAAATCATGAAAAACCTCATCTGTTGCAGCGGAGATCACAACAGACCAGCCAAGTTGTTCAGGGAACCGAGCGTCTTTCAGTGGCTGAAAGCCCCAGAGCCTATCAATTCGCGACATCCGATCGGTCTCAACAATAGCACCCGATCGTCCCACCACAACATCCTGTGCCGCGATTTGTCCTTGCTGTGTGGCAACGTTCCAGCGCATAATTTTGTCTGAATTTCTTTTAATCTCACCGCTCTCTGCAAGTAAATCTTGAGAGATTTCTGCGAGCAGCAACCCTTCACGGTTGAGCATCATCACCTGGCTCGTGTTGAAACCAGACAACTTCATCAAATCGAAAACATCTTTCAATTGATTCTCGATGTAGCGGAGGCTCGCGCGGGCTGTAAGAACACCTTGAAGATGTCCATCAGCGGCAAACACTGGCCTCGAAAAACTCATTCCATATTGCGGACTGCCAGTAAACGCTGTTGACAGAGGATCGATCTGCAGATCCTCAACAACTGTTCCTTTGAAGCCTCTTGCTTTGTCCTCAAAAAATTCACCCTTCGCTGACTTCTGAAACCAGAGAGTCTCTGCAAAAGATCGGCCTTCCATAAGTTTTGTCTCGAGCAATCGACCATCAAAAGTCTTGCTGTTTGCCGCAATAAATTTTCCGCTTGAATCGACAAAGACAATTGCATCGTAAACTTTATAAGTTTCAATATATCCATTCAAAACTTGCGTCATTGCTTCGCGATTGGCCGATTGAAAGACGGTGTTCGTCGCAAAATTTTGCACGTTCCAATAGTGGTCAAAATATGCTGAGGCGACATCAAGAGCTGCTCCTGCAGCACGCGAACGATAATCATTTTTCATTGTTGAAAAACGGCTCTGGAATGAATTCTGAATTTGTACAATCGAGAACACTCCGAGAGCGACGAATCCGGCCAACGTGAGCAGCAAAAGCTTACTCCGCAGAGACAATGCACGCCAGAACATGTTTCTGTCCCCCTTTAGCCTGCCCATCGTTCTTTGCGCTCCATAGCTATTTCAACGACGCTACAAAGCGCGCGAAGATCAACAAGCGTAGCAAGTCCCTGTTTGAACTTGCCCAATCCAATCATTCCACCCTCAGCAAATGAGCTTGGCATTCCCTTCGACGATTCAATGTCTTTGCCCTCGAGGCTGCAAATAGCTTCAATTGCATCAACGGCAACTGCAACAACTCCCGCGTCGCTTTCAACTACCAACAAAGCTTTGTGATTCGAACGACGCATATTTTGTTTGTCGTCTTGAAACCAAATTCTAAGGTCCACCACACCAACAATGTCTCCACGCAAATTGATGACTCCTAAAAAATTCTTCTTGGTGTTTGGCACCGCGCGCGGAGTTTGAAATGGCACTATTTCCCGAACTGTCAGCATGGGTGTGCCATAAAGCTCGCCCTGCACATTGAAAAGAACATAGCTTTCTGAATTCTTAATTTCAGTCTTCAGCGAATTCATGCGGCCTCCCGATCACGTCGAGTGCCAAGGAATGCGCCCGCAATTCCAACCAAATCGACAATCAGCACTGGATCGCCATTGCCAATAATAATAGTACCAAGCAGTCCGCGAACCTCCGAGAGATATTTCGCAAGTGGATTCACCACAATCCGCTGTCTGCTCAGCACATGGTCAACCCCAACGGCAATCACATCCCGACTGCAGCGAACCAAAAAAACGTGTCCCTTCTCAAGAGCAACACTCGCCTGCACGCGTCGACGTTGCGAGACGGGTTTCTCGATAAGTTCAGGCAAGGTCACAAACGGAAAAAGTTTGCCTTGATATTCTATCAGCTGCTTGTCGCCTCTTAGAATGTGTGTATTGAAGGTTCCTGGTTCAACGATGTGCGGAACGACATGTGAAGGCAAAGCAAACAAATTCTCCCCACATTTTACAACCTCAACTTCCATAAGCCGTGGTGTCGTAGGAAGGGAGATCTCAAAACGTGTCCCTTTTCCAATTTGCGCCTCAACACACAAAGGCGCAGAGATTCCGGACAAAATGCCTCGCGGGGCTTCAAGTGAAGAGCGAATCTGTTGTCCGCGAGGAGAGGAATCACCTTCACCCTGGCCTCGTCCATCATCTTCGATCACAAGGCTAAACAAACCACTGTTCACTTCGGCGGAAAGTTTGATAACGCCCATCGGCATCTTGCCTGACTTGACTCGTTCATCGGGCGACTCAAAATTATTTTCAACAACTGAACTCAAGATACGAGCCAGAGATTCCCACAGTGGAGAGATTAGAACACGATCAATCTCGCTCCGGCTTCCCTCAACCTCAAACTGAATTGCAAAACCTCTGCTGTTTGCAAGTTCAATGGCATGATTTGAAAGCCTGTCAAAGAGCGACGCAACAGAAACAAGATTCATTCCTACGGAAGCTTCTTGCAGCTCTTTCATTAATTCAAATGAGCTGCGCAAAGCCGAAACAAATTCCTGCGAGTCGCGTTGTCCATCTTTATTGAAGTGTTCAAGCACTCCATGTTGAGTGGAAATACGTCTCACAAGTTCAATCAGGTCGTTCACCCGCCGCTCGCCAATATCGAGACTTGCTCGAGCCGGCATGTCGCTTTCATCAGCGAATAATTTTGGTTGGTTTCCATTGGCCGCGAGCTGCGCAAAAGAAGCAAAGAGATCAGCATCGGAGTGAATCGATTTTGCACCTGCGTGTGACTGCAGAAGATTTGCCTCAAGCAAATCACTCTTGCACTTGCGAATCACCTCACCGAGTTGAATCATGTCTTCGACGTATTGCGGATCCGTTCGCAAACCCACCAGCCAGCGACACAGTGTCGAATGAGTCAACACAAGACATTCAAGAACCGCTTTTTCTTCCTCGGAATCTGTCTTGAGAACAATACGTAGGAGCTCATCGACCGACATAAGCGCTTGTGCGAATTCTTCGAGTCCCACTCCACGACTTGCGCGGCGCAGGCTCTGCGTGGTGCGCGAAATCCATTGCAGTGCCTCACGCAGGTCACTGCCGCTCTCCATCGCGAAGCAAGCCTCATCCCATTGGCCAAGCAGGTCAGCTGCTTCGCTCAAGAAGATGTTGATTACTTCCTGGGGTATGTGCCCCGACAGTCCCACAGTCGCCTCCAATGACATTCGCTCACTCTTGTCTCGGAGTTTTGGATAAAAAACTAAGGTTCCTGGGGTGTCGCAGAACTGACTGGTCTTATTTTCACTCCCAATCAACCGACGAGAGATTTTTAGAAAAGACGAAAACCCTAAAGTTTAATCGACGAATCGCCGATAGCTCATCAGCTTTGTATTTGGAGGCCGTCATGCGCTCTGTTTTCGGCTGCTCGTTGCCTTTGAGCTTTGTTCTGTCACTTGCATCAATCAATATCGTGGCATGTATGCCTGGCCAATATGCAACCGTTCCGTTGCCTGCCGGCGGACGAAGGCTGGCCGCAGAGGGCACCAATCAGGCTCCCTCCAACGGCGCAAAGACTCCGGCTTCGAACAGCCCAGCAAACACTGGAACCAACCCTGCAGCGCCGGGAAGTGCAGCGCCGAAAGGTACCACCTTCGCACCTGGAGTTCCGGATGTTGATGCACTGCGCAAATGTTTGAATCTTTGGGGAACAACTCCATTCACTGAAGTTAAAAGGGAACAAGTGAAGGAAATGGACGTCGCCGTTGGGGTGGGTGGAGGAATTATCGGCGGAATCACTGGAGTTGGCGGTTTGAGCGGACTTGGAAATTTGTTCAACATTGGCAATACAAAGGATTTAGAGGTCACCCCGCAGCCACGCCTCGTTGTCCTTCCTCTCAGTGTCAACCTTGGCGCAAGCACCACCTTTGAACTCATGAATCCCAATGGCTGGTACTGCATCAAAGCCGCAGTTGGAGCCAAGAGCACAATCAACATCAAATTGCATTGCAATGCTAAAATCGCGCAATCGGATCTTGGAATTAGCCTCGAGACAAAACCTACAACTCCATCATCACCCTCGCTCCCGACAGGAAGTGTACCAACCGCGCCAGGAGCCATTCCAGAATTGCCCGTTCGGGTGGGAATCAACGACGGCTCGACCTCGGGTTCCCAACTCGGCATTCTGGTCGATTCGAGCGTGAACCTCACACGTGTCAACAGCAGTGGTGGGGCGTGCTCACCATAAATTCCTGGCGCAACGAACAAACATTCGCTTGACCTTGTTTGACTTGAATGAAAACGTGGGTGCACTATCTGCTTGGAGGATGCGCCTATGTCATTTCTAAAAACAGTTATCAAAGCATCGCTGATTTTTACTTTCTGTGGATTTTCTGCGCGGGGACACGCAGCTGAGCTCAAAGTGGGCGACCCTGCACCTAGCGTCAGTCTTGTTGCTCACGACGGCAGCTCATTTTCTCTTGAGAGCAGAAAAGGAAAAGGCTGGACGATTCTCTACTTTTACCCAAAAGCAGGAACGCCTGGGTGTACAAAACAAGCCTGTGCTTTTCGCGACGCAGCCGACGAAATTCGCAAACAAAACACAGAAATTTTTGGCGTAAGCACGGATACCGTCGACAAGCTTTCTGCGTTTCACAAAGAGCACAACCTCAGCTTCAAACTTCTCGCTGATCCCGACGCAAAAACCACGGACGCATTCGGGGTTAAGATTCCCGTGGTGAAAATAGCCAAGCGCTGGACTTTTGTGATCGACCCAGAACTGAAGGTTCGACATATCAACGATAAGGTTGATCCGCTTCTTGATGCTAAGCAAATGATTGAAGTTGTAAAAAAATTGAGTGGAAAGTCTGAGTCAACAAAAAAGTAACTTACGCCAACGTGCTGTTACTTTTTCCATCGGTCGTGCATCCAAAAGTATTCTTGTGGATTTGCGGTGATAAGAATTTCTACCAAGCCGTTCATCCGTTTTGTGTTTTCGAGAAGATACTGATCGTGACTCCATTGTGAATCTTGCTCAACAACAAATTCCTCGTGCACGGTGACCTCGTGTTGATTCTCCCCAACACGCTTGATGGTCATTGGGATGATTGGCGCAGGACGCTGCTTCCAAAGGTAAAAGAGTCCTGCGTTTGTCCATGCCATTTCGCCAAAAAAAGGTGCTAACAAACCTTTCGAGCGTCGCTGATCAACAACGAATCCAACACACTGCTTCAGCTCCAAACCTTCAAAAATTCTTTTTGTGCGCGACAACGAACTTGCACCATCATTCGCAATCTCAAGAAGGCCGTGCGCGGCTCTTTGTGCCTTGACCCAACGCGCCAGAGCGCCTTTTCCAACAGGCTTGACCGGTGTGTGCACAGGCACTGCAAATTGCTTTAAGATGGCGTCGGCCATAAGCTCAAAATTGCCCATGTGAATGACCATCAAATAAACACCACGCCCCTGAGCCAAAGCGTTTTGAAAAATCTCACCGTTACGAAAAACAACTTTTTGTTGGGGATAGACCCGCCGTGACGAGAAGAATTCAAGTGTGGTTAAGATAAAATTAGCCAATGCAGCTCGGCCGACCTGTGCCCGCACAACGGGGCTGGAATCACGACCATAAGCGCGCTCGAGGTTTCTCAGGACGAGTTTGCGACGCAGATGCAATAGATCGAAAGCAACAAATGCAAGCGACCAAGCCACGAGCGAACGTCCCCGTGCTCCCAAGGCACTCAAAAGGAATCCAAGAATTTCCAACAAGATGACAACCATCGCAAAGCACCCCGGTGCGAATTCCTGAGCGGCAGTTTACCCTGCAAAAAATGCAGAGTCATTAAAACGGGCTCGCATGCGCATGAGTCAATGTCAAGTTATCTTGGAAATTCCCGAAAAAAGACCAGAGAAGCTCTTTTGTTATTTGCGGGAGTTGGACATGAAAAACAACAGAAAATTTCTCCGCGCGATCCTTTTCAGCATCGCCACACTCGCCGCGAATGAATCCGCCCGAGCTGCTGATGGTGGGGACATTCATGTGCCAGCGGTTGGTGCGCACGCAGATGTTGGGTATTTCACATACAAAAGCAAATTAGCTGCAAGCAACGACACTGGATTGCGTTATGGTTACGGCTTTCAGATTTACGGCGGAGACTCCCGGACACTTGGTGCAGGTATGCGCTCGAGTTTACAGACCGCAACCTTCGCTTTGAATCAAAACAAGATCACCGAAAAAGAACAAACATTTGTTTTCAATTATCGGCTCGGATTTGTTTATGTGGGCGCCGCATTTGGCACTGAACAGCTTACATTTAGCGAGGCTGGAACCGACGCCATGGATGCCTACGCCAACACGATTGGAGGAAACCTCGGCGCGATGCTTCCGTTTGGTCGCGGTAACAGTGTTCAAACGGATATACTTGTATTGAAGCCAACCAGCGTCAAAGACACCCAGCAGCGGGCGGTGAGTCTCGGACTCAAAATTGAAGCAGACACAAACCTGAGTTTCGCTCTTTCACGTAAGTACGTTGATTTGATTTTGGGCTTCAAGTACATCAGACACACAGCGAGCGTTGGCGGCGCAGGTGGTGCGGAAGCAATGACAATTCCCACTGTCGGCCTAAGAGTGGGAGCCAACCTCTAAAAAAGGGCATCAATTCACATGACTGACATTCATTCTGTGCATCAATTCACTGTCAAAAACATCAAGGGCGAGATGGTTTCTCTCGCGCAATTTCATGGCAAAGTTCTGCTCTTTGTGAACCTTGCAAGCAAATGCGGATTCACTCCGCAATACAAAGGGCTACAAGCGCTCTATGAAAAACTGAGCAACAAAGGCTTCGAAATTCTTGGTTTTCCATGCAATCAATTTGGCGGTCAGGAACCTGGCAGTGAATCTGAAATTCAATCATTCTGCTCGGCCAATTACGGTGTCACATTTCCACTTTTTGCCAAAATAGATGTTAATGGTGGGAAGGCTGATCCGGTCTATGAATTCCTGAAGAAAGAGGAACCTGGAATTTTAGGCACTGAACTTATCAAGTGGAATTTCACAAAATTTCTTGTTGACAAACAAGGACACGTACTTCGCCGTTTTGGCCCAAATGTCACTCCTGAAAGTCTTGAGGCAGATGTTTTAGCGGCTCTGGGTTGAGCTCGTTGAACTTGGCTTAAAGGGTGTTTGATGGTCGGGAATACGCGACTCGAACACCCTTTTTACCGTCCGCTCACGCCCGCCCGACCAGAGCTTTTGCCTGCCTGGGCATCAACAAGATCTTTCAAAATATTGAGCGCCTCTGCCAATTGCACATCAGATTTGCGGACAACAATATTTTCATCACGCACCTCTTTCAGCTCCGCTTCTTCTTGCTCTTTATCTTTCAAACGCTCGGCCTTTGCCTTGGCGTCTTCCAACAAAGATACACTTGCTTTATCTTTTTCTTTGCGCGCCTTTTCAATTTTCTCTCGCAATTCGACAAACTCTTTGGACTTACCCAAGCGCGCTTTGCTGGCTTGTTCAAGGGCGGGAATAAGAGATTCGACCTTTCCCATTACCCGGAACCCCGGTGCTGGTTGAATAACATCATTCTTCAATACGTAATCGTTTTCTTTCTCACCAACATCGCTTGCCTCAAGCAAACTTGGGATAACGATATCCGACTGCACACCAATCTCTTGATTGCTGCGTCCACTCGGACGGTAGAATTTTTGTTGGGTGATCTTCAACGCCCCGTTGGACGCTCGTCCCTCTGTTCCAGGCAATTCTTGGACAACCTGAACAGTTGCCTTTCCATAGCTGTGGCTATCGCCAACAACAACTGCACGGCGGTAATCCTGCAATGCCCCAGAAACAATTTCCGAAGCCGATGCACTGTGTTTGTTGATTAATACAACCAAAGGCCCCGCATATTGTTGACTTGGATCAGCATCCATCAGTGGCCGGCGCACACGACGGCGATCCACCGTTTGCACAATCGGGCCTTCTTCAATGAACAAGCCTCCCAGCTGAATGCTTTCACCTAAATCTCCGCCACCATTGTTGCGCAGATCAAGGATAACACCCTCAACTTTGGCGGCATTCAATTTCTTTAACTCTCTCAGTACATGAAGCGCCGCACCACCACATTCGCGGGTGAATCGCGATCGACAGGCAAAGTCAGTGTAAAAAGCGGGGAGTCGAATCACTCCTAATTTTTTTCCGCCCACCTCAACAGATTCACCTTTGGCTTCGCTTGAAGAAATCTTCACAGCATCGCGAACAATCGGAATTGACAACCGTTCCGTTGCTCCTTGTTCATTTTTACGAAGAACCTGGAGAACAACGCGGGTGCCTTTCTTACCGCGAATCAGACGCACAGCCTTGCTCAGTTCCATGTCAATCAAATCGACAGTGCCCTGACCATCTCCCGGATCCACGGCAACAATTTTGTCGCCAACTTTCAATCGGCCGTCGCGCTGAGCTGCGCCACCCGCGATAAGAGCTTGCACGGTAATATAACCATCAACCTCCTGGAGAGTGGCACCAATTCCCTCTAATTGATTTCCTAAACGAATATTGAAGTCTTCTTGATCGGTCGGGAGCAAGTGCGAGGAATGCGGATCAAGCGACAGCGCGAATGCATTTAAAAACAAGTTCGAAACTTCATCTGAATTCATTTCTTCATAGTTTTTGCGAATCTGATCATAACGTCTTTTTAAACGTTCGCGCGCCTTTTGCTCTCCATCAGGTTCCTTCATTGTCAGAACCTGGAATTTAATTCGTTTGCGCCACCGCTCGTTGAGCTGATTCAAATCCGTCGACCAATCTTGTTTCCCAATCGACATGTCTTCGGCCACGTTGAACACCATTGGCTTTGCCAAAATTGAGTCGGCAAGCGCGGAACGCTCTTTAACCCGCGCAAGAAAAACCTTCTGTATTTCATCGATGAATGAGCAATCTGCTTTGGCAATCAGTTCGTCTATTTTCTCTTCAATTTTGGAAAACTGTGTGAGATCGGATTTGAGAAAATAAAATTTACCCGGGTCAAGCGTTTCAAAAAATTTGCCAAAGGTTCGTCGCGAAAGCTCTTTGTCAAAAGCTCTATAAACATAATGGTTCTGCAAAAACAGATCAGTTCGATTGCGCACTTCACGGCAGCTCAGAATCGGCGTACTTCCCAGATTGGCTCGCCCCGTCGCACGGCTCGGCTCCAATACAGCCGCCACCGAAACTCCACAGGCAATTGCACCCAAAATCCAGCGCATCCACTGCTTGCTCTTCACTGGCTTCATCCCCGTGCGCTCCTCTTCATTCTGAACTGCATAAGGTAAATACACACTGAGGCTTTGCGTGCTTGGGGTCAATTGGGAATTCTGGCCGCCTGCCTGACAAAGTTGGCACATGCGCGTTTGTGCCTTATACCCTCTGCAACAATCGCCAACGGAGAGACCCGCACCGCCATGACCACCGCGGCCCTGCCAGCAAAATCTGAGGACCATGCAAAAATTCACGAGGCATTCGATGCCTATTTGGCTCGCCTTGGATTGCGGCAAACGAAACAACGACGGATCATTGTCGAGGCGGTGATGCTGATTGGCCCTCATGTGGATGCGGAGGCTATCACTCAACGCGCACGCCAGCTCGATCCAAGCGTTGGCATTGCAACTGTGTATCGCACACTTCAATTGATGACTGCGGCCGGCCTTTTGCTCGAGCATTCATTCAACAAAGAGCGCAGCACCTTTGAGTTTATCAGCCCCAGTCGGGAGCATCACGACCACCTCATCTGCAACCAATGTGGCCACATTGTTGAGTTTTGCAATGAATCGCTGGAAGACCTGCAAGAGCAAATCGCTCGTTCGCTGGGGTTTCAATTAAAGACCCACCGTATGGAGCTGTTCGCCGATTGTGTTAACCCGGAAACCTGCAGCCACCGCGCTGCCCAAAAAAGACCTTGAGATCCGATGGAGACCGCCATGAGCCAGAACAAACACCCCATCACCCCCAAGACCAAACTTCTCTGGTCACTCTCGATGTCGAGTTTCGAGCGCCAGAAAAGGTCTGCTCTTGCAGCGCAATTGTGTGAATTGAAAATTGATGCGCTCAGGTTCAACGTGACCCCAGCGCTTTTGCCGCAACTCCAAGCCTTGCGTGAAGATATCGCGGCTCACCTGCGCAGCGTTTTGCATCGGCCAACCCCTGCCGGATTGCTGCCTTTTGTTTGCAGCTTGGTAGGTCGTCGTGCGCGCCTGCGCGTGCCTGGCGGAAGTGTTGAGCTGAACGCGGGCGAGCCTGTTCAAGTGATTCTGCGCACCGACTTTGATGCTTGCGTTTATCCAGACAAACAACCGCACCCAAGCGGAATCGAAATCGTTCTCAGTGGCGCAGACATGAGTAAGAATCTCAAGGTTGGAAGCCAACTGACCGTCTCGTACGGACAAACCATTCTTGAAGTGACTCAACTCGAAACCATCGCCGACACCATTCGTCTGAAAGTTGTTGCCTCACAACCCACTCAGCTTCTTTCCGGAATGGATATTCAAAGTCCACATCTTTCACGCAGCCTTCTGCCACTTTTGCCCGAAGACGACGAAGTGCTTTCGCACCGCTTCATGCAAGTGGCCGACTATGTGATCATTCACGGCATTCACAGCAAAGAAGATCTCCTGAAACTCAAGGCACGCGTTCTGCCGGAAAAAGCGGGTCAAGGGTCACTCCGCCACCCAAGTATTCCAGTTGGACCGGCGGTGCGGGATAGCAAAGCAACTCTTCCTCCGCGCTGGATTTGGAAAGTAGATTCTCAAGAGAGCCTTGAACTTCTCAATCAAGTCATCGACTGCGTTGATGGCGTATTGCTCAGCCGTTCGGAATTGGGTTTGTCTGTGCCAGCCAACAGTTTACCAATCATTCAAAAAGAATTGATTGCTCACTGCAATCAATCGGCGAAAATTGTGATTGTCGCCTCGGAACTCATGTATTCGATGCGCATGAATCCAAACCCAACTCGCGCAGAAGTCAGTGACATGGCCAACGCGGCTGCCGATGGTGCAGATGCGCTTGTGCTCGCCGAAGAAGTGACCGAAGGGCCTTTTGGAGCTCTGGTCGCCGAAATGTCGCGTGATACCTTGGTGAATGCTGCACCGTTCCTTGAAGCCAACTGGAACAGAGTCGAGTTCAAAGTCAAAACCGACGAAGACGCTATCGCATATGGCGCACTGAAAGTTGCGCGTGACATTGGTGCGCGCGCAATTGTGTGCCTCACCGAAGGTGGTTATACGGCATATCGCTTGGCCTCTCTGCGCACACCTGTTGACATCATTGCAATCTCTTACAACGAAAATATCATGCGTCAGTTGAACCTTGTGAGTGCAGTGCAGGGCATGACCATTGAAAGCTCATTGCCTTTTGATCAAATTCTCGCCGAAACAAAATTGAAGCTTCTGCAGTCGTTCGGCTTCAACAAGGGTGATAAAATTGTCTTTGTTTCGCTGACGGCATCGAGCGTTTCGGCACGAAATTCGAATATTTTCACGGTTCAGGAAATCGACTAAAAAGGGTGGCGCGCGACTCTCACACGCGGGGAGTCGGGCCCATGCGTCCCTGCCTACGTCGCTCTTCAATGCGTGTGAGTTTACTTTCCACCGCCGCTTCAAGAGCAATTCCACGCGCATTGCAATAATTCATCAATGCAATAAAAACATCTGCCGCTTCATCGGCAAGGTGTTGAGGATCGTGAGGACGCTCGGGATCGCGCCAGAGTTTTTTTTCGAGATTTGCAAGTTCTCCGCATTCGCCGGCTAATTCAAGTGCAAAAAAAGATGCGCTCCGCTGCCCGAAAGCGCGGAGTTGATAATCGAGAAATGCAGCTTGTGTTTGAGAAAGACCCTGCACCAGCGGAGGAGTCAGGGTTTCAATCTCGCCCAACTGACTCACAGGAATCCCTTGGTGATGTTCATCAACTCGATGTTTGCAGCCACTGACTTTTTGAATGCTTCGCTCTCTGCCGGGCTGAGTTCAAATTGATAAATTTTTTCAGCGCCCTTGTTGGTGAGCTTCACAGGAACGCCAACA
>Ga0214923_10002061_pt1 | contig 27497 bp, 29 predicted proteins | sample LL1510_MetaG_FD_177993 | JGI IMG/M metagenome (GOLD analysis project Ga0214923, IMG submission 177993) | Freshwater microbial communities from Lake Lanier, Atlanta, Georgia, United States - LL-1510 | ecosystem: Environmental > Aquatic > Freshwater > Lake | place: USA: Georgia | collected...
CAACTTTATCTGCTTTTTTGGCGACGGCTTGAGCTTTGAGTTGTTTTTCATTCTCGACAACTTCAATTTCGTTGTCTTCGATGAGGGCCATGACTTCATCAAGTTCGTCACTTTCAGTTACATCCTCGGGAAGAGCATCGTTGATCTCTTCATAGGTTAGAAAGCCTTTTTCTTTTCCTAAAGCGATCAGCTTCTGCAATTCTTTTTTCTTCTCGAGTTTAGAAGGCATTGACTACTCCTCTTTAAAGAGTTCTTTCAGACAAATGTGAATCAAAAAGTTGAAATTTACAAACCATCATTCCTATCACGCGGCATAGCGCATTACAATCAAGAAGTTCTTAATTCTTTTAGCTTTTCTAAGAGGCGAAGAACTTCGGGTTCATCGCCGATTCTTTGAGCCAATTTGATCTGTATTGTTAAAGATTTTATCTGGGCCTCTCCAGTTAGTTGACGAGCTCTATCAAGAACCGCGGAAAAAACTTTGTCTCCCGATACTTGAGGAGAATCTTCAAACAGTTGTTCTGTGGCCAGTTGAAGCAGGGCGCTGGCAGGGTTCAAGTTTGTAAGTGATTCTAGCAGTTTATCAAAATCTTCGATGGTTTTTGCTTCTGAAAGTTTCACAAGCCACATTTTAATTTCCGGATTTTTTACTGCTGATTCCCACGTTGAGATTGGGGTTTCTAAAAATCTTTCAGGCCATCGGATACAGGCTTTAAAAAATTCTACGTCAAAAGCTGTTGGTTTGGCCTGATTTTTGATCGGCGGACGAACCCCAACTCTATTTAAAGGTTGAGGTGCTTGTACACTCCGATTTTTCATTCCTGATTCAGCTAATTCTTTTAAAGCCTCTCTTGAAACTTTAAATACAAGGCAGATGTCATCCCAAAGAGTAGCTCTGTCTGGAAGATTACGGCTCGCAATTAGAATCGGAGTTAAACTTTGGAGCTGCTTAGCACTCTCTTCTTCAGAGAGAGTTCCCTTGGCAGCGATCTCTTTTAAATATTTAGTGATTTGGCGTGGAGCAGAATTGCAAAGCTGATAGAAACTTTCGGCTCCCTCTTGCTGAACATATTCATCGGGATCTAAATTATCGGGAAGAGAAAGATCTCGAGCGAAAATTCGATTAGTCATAAAAATATGTACAGATCGATGCCAGGCATCTTTTCCGGCGGAGTCCGGATCAAAAACAGTAACGACTTTCTGGGTAAGGCCCTTTAACTCAGCACAATGTTCATCTGTTAAAGCTGTTCCCATCGTCGCTAGGGCATTGTTAACACCTTTCTCAGAAAGACCTACAACATCCATGTATCCCTCAACCACAACAGCTTCATTGCGTATCCGGATGTTTCTTTGATTTTCGTAAAGGCCATAAAGAATTTTTCTCTTAGAAAAAAGAGGTGACTCTGGGGAGTTTAAATACTTTGGTTGATTTTCTTCCTCTTCAAATAGGCGAGCTCCGAACCCAACGACTTTTCCGTCTCGATTATTGATTGGAAACATGAGCCGGTTACGGAAGCGATCGTAGCCCTCGTTGGTTTTGCCCTCTTTAGGAATCACTAGTCCGGCCTCAACTAACTCAGAGAAAGAGAATCCTTTTTTGAACATCACTGTCATCAGTGTATTCCAACCTTTTGGGGAGACGCCCATGCGAAACTTTTGTAGGGTTTTTAAGGAGAGGCCTCTGTTTTTACAATATTCGCGAGCGAACTCATTTTCTCCAACTTCCAATAAGAGATAGTTGAAATATTTTGCCGCCCATTCCAGGGCGGCAAAGATTCGTTCATCTTTCGGCGAAGGCACCGTATCTTTATTCACTCTAGGAGTGAATTTATTGTCCTCTTCAATTACAACGCCTACTCTGGAGGCTAACTTTTTAACTGCTTCAGGGAAGTTTATCCCCTCAATGGCAGTAATAAATGTGAAGCAGTTGCCACCTTTGTGGCAGCCAAAACAATGAAAGATCTGTTTTAGAGAATTCACCATGAACGAAGGCGTTTTTTCCCCGTGAAAAGGGCACAAACCTTTGTAGCTCGTTCCACTTTTTTTTAGCTCAACATATTCGCTAATCAGCTCAACGAGATCGACTCGGCTACGAATCTCTTCAATGGTCTTTTCTGAAAACACTACACTCCAAACTTTTAAGTCCTATCAGGACGGGATAAAAAATCCGATTTCTTAATGTAAAACCGCAAATTTTCTTCTTTGGCCTTACTGATACCGATGCGAGGAGAATGCCCTATAAGTTGTTTCGGTATTTTGTGATTAAGGTCTACTATCTTAAAGGTGCTTTGGTCAAAGGACAGACCATCAAAAGATCGATTGATGCCCAGGGCTTGGGTGAGTTTTCCTGGGCCGCTCATCAAGTTTTTAAGCCGTGAATGGGTTAAGGGTTTGGATATATTTCGGTTTTCTGCCATTGCCTCAAGTCCTAAGAGCGGGATCGCAGCCCTTAATAGAACCGCACTGCCCTTGCCTTCAGGGCCGGTGACCACATTCATACAAAAATTAAGTCCATAGGACAGGTAAACATAGCAGGTACCTCCCATGTGAAACATAGATTGGTTTCGAAGGGTGGGCCCTTTAAAAGCGTGACTGGCGGGATCTTCACTGCCTAAGTAAGCTTCTACTTCAACTATTTGACATAGGAAGTGATGTTTCTTGTGGGTTAGGAAAAGGCCCTTACCTAAAAGTGATTTCGCAACTTCCGGAGCACTTTTCAAATAGAAAGACTGGGATAACGGTGGCAGCTTTTTTATTAAGGAGTGATTCCAGTACAAATTTAACAACTCAAGAAATCAGGATTGAAGCTTTTTTCTGACCAGTTCGTTAACCAGTTTGCCATCAGCTCGTCCGCTCGCTTTGGCCAACACAGCTTTCATGACCTTTCCAACATCTTGGGGAACCTTTGCCCCCGTCTCTTCAATTGCAGCCGTCACTAAAGCCTCGGTTTCAGCTTCACTAAGTTGAGCTGGAAGATAGACCTTAAGAACTTCGATTTCCATTTTTTCTTTGTCAGCAAGATCTTGTCGACCACCCTTCAAAAAGGCTTCAATCGAGTCATTTCTCTGCTTGATGAGCGTCGAGACGGTTTTTTGGATCTCGTTTTCATCTAAAGCCGATCTTTTGTCGATTTCACGTTTTTTGATTTCAGCAATGAGCATTCGGAGACAGCCTGTTTTGACAGGTTCTCCAGCTTTCATTGCGGTCTTCATGTCATTTTGAATGGTGGTCTTCAGATCCATGTTGAAAATTATCTACGGTCAAAAGTACGCTTCACATTGCGTTTTCTAGCCGCGATACTCTTCTTTTTTCTACGAACAGAGGGTTTTTCATAAAATTCGCGACGGCGAACTTCAGCTAAAATCCCAGCTTTTTCGCATTGTTTTTTGAATCTACGAAGAGCTCCTTCGTAGGGTTCTGTATCTCTGACTTTTAGTCCTGGCACAGTAATCACCTTCCTTAAGTGGCCAACAATAGGGGTTCTCGGCGCATTTCGTCAAGCTACAATATTAGCATAGCATCGCCGTAACTATAAAAACGGTATTTATGGCTAATAGCCTCTTGATAAACGGCCCGGCAGAAGTCTATGCCTAACAAAGAAGCTACCAGGACATACAAGGAGGATTCAGGGAGGTGAAAATTAGTAATCAGCCCGTTTGCTATTTTAAGCTCGTAGCCAGGGGTTATGTAAATATTGGTTGAGCCTCGGGGCCCTAAGTCAGGATAGCTTTCTAAAGTTCGAAGAGACGTAGTTCCCACCGCAACTACCCTTCTCCCTGATTTTTTAGCTAAATTAATTTTTGTAAGAACACTTTGGGGGATCTCATATTCCTCCGTATGCATTTTATGTTCTAGAATATTTTCAGCTCTGATAGGGGAAAAAGTCCCATACCCCACATGGAGGGTCACTTCAGCGGTTTCGATTCCTTTGCTTTGCAGGTTAGCAATGAGATTATCCGTAAAATGCAGTCCGGCAGTGGGTGCGGCAACTGACCCGCTGTTTTTTGCGTAGACTGTTTGGTAGGTGGATTTATCATTTAAATCAGCTTTTCTTTTAATATAGGGGGGAAGAGGAGAGTTTCCAGTTTCAAAAAGCCAATCCATGATGTTTTGGTTTTTTTCTAACGAGAAAGTGATTTCAAAGGTTTGTTCACACAGCGGCTGCACGTCACCTTTGCCCCCGTTATCAAAAAAAAGCCGGATGCCATCCCTGACTTTTTTTCCTGGGCGAACCAAACAGTGCCATGAAAGCTTCGATTCGGATGAGCTTTTCAGCAGAAAAACCTCAAATTGTTTCCCGTTACTGTCGTTACCAAACAGACGAGCTGGCAAAACCTTTGTGTTGTTAAGAACTAAAAGGTCAGAGGGAAGTAGAAACTTTGGCAAATCATAAAAGTGATGATGTTGCAGGCTTCTATTTTTTCTATTTATGACTAAAAGCCGTGAGTGGTCTCTGGGGGATGCCGGGAACTTTGCTATCAGTTCATCGGGCAAATCAAATCGAAATTCCTCAAGCCGCATGCTGGGGAACATAATGGCAGCGAGGAAAAAGCACCAGATAAAAAATCTAGGGTAAAAATGTTTTTTGTGCCTCAGAAATTTTATATGAGGGATAGTAATGAGCGAGTATTTCTCGATAGGATTTACCTTGTTTTGCTAAAAACTGGGCACCCCATTGGCACATGCCAACTCCGTGACCAGCCCCAGTCCCTTCAAAGTGAATTTCCTCTTCATTTTGATTTAATTTAACTTCAAATCGAGTGCTTTTAACATTGGCGTATCCTAAGAGATGACGTAGCTCCTCAGATTTAACGGATAGTTTCCTCTGATTTGATTCTAAGAGAACCTCTTTAACTCTTCCTGAGGGACTTTTGTTGGAAATAGAAATTTTAAAAGGTTTAAGTTTTTCGAAGGGTAACTTTACGACATTGAACAGCTCTTTGGCTTTCACGCTTGTTTTCCAGCTATAAGGAAACCTTTGACAATAAGGACAAGGAACACCAATTCGGCTGTGTTTTTCCATTTTATTCCAAACAGAGCTGGCAGGCTCTGTATAGCCGCCACATCTCGAATGGTAATAGGCTTTGATTGGCAAAAGCTCTTTTGTTACGAATTCATTTCGAGTTGATTCCACGGCCTTTCTTATTCTCACCGATTCACTTTGGGCCCCCAGATAAACTTGGTCACTTGTCCCTTTTTCAAGATCATAAAATGAGCTTTTGGGATGTTTAATCATGTATAGGGCGTAGGTTCTAGCTGCTACGACCTGTGCTTTAAGTGCTTCCATTTCCCAGTTGGGATTCATTTCTCCGGCCACTTGACCATATAGGTATTCCTCAAGAGGGATAATGTTGGTCAGAATTAGACCGGACCGAGTTAAATATAGTTTCAGGGCTCCGCGATAGAAGTGGTTGTCATAATTAATTGGGTCAGTGTGTTGGGGACCACCTCTAAAGTAGATAGAATGAGCTTTATAAGTGACGCCATTGATTAAAATATTGTTTTTATTTCGAGTTATTTGAATGACAGCTTGTCCGCCAATTTTTATCCATTTCTCCTGGTCAGGTTCTTTGAGATAAATAGAATTTAAAACGGATTTCATGCGAAGTTCTTGCTGGCCCTTGTCTAGAAGTACCCTCAGGGGTGTGTTAAAATAAGGTTTTACGACCTCATTTCTTCCAGCGCTCGTAACAAAGCCCAACGATAAAGCACTGAAAAAAAAGACAAATCCAAATAGAGATAGTTGCATTTTGTTTGCTACCGAAGATTGGGATTTTTACCGAGAAACTTAAGAAGGTTAATTAAGTGTAACATGAAAAAATTAAAAACCCTTGTTGCCCTGCACACCATATTGTTTTTTGTACTATTGGTTTTTTCAGCCGAGGCACCCGCGAAGGGAATAAGCCTCAATAGCTTAGATCAGGAGTTTTTAATTGATTCCTATAAAGTGTCCGGATCACAAAATGAGATCAAGGACACTGAACAAGCGATTCAAGGCTTGAATTATGTGGCGTCCGGCAATCTCGAGGGTCTAAATGAGAATCCGCGTTTACAGCCTACTCGAGATAGAAAAATTCGTGTTTTAGTTGATCCGGGACACGGGGGAAAAGATGTTGGAGCGAAGGGCTTTCATGGAGTTCTTGAAAAAGATATTTGTATCAGGGTTTCAAAGTTTATTCGTAGAGAGGTCGAAAGGCATTCAAAAGTTACTGGCGTTCCAATCGAAGTAAAGTTAAGTCGAGAATTTGATGAGTTTATTCCCTTAAAAGAACGAGCGCGAGTTGCTAATCTGTGGGGAGCCGATCTTTTTGTGAGTATTCACGCAAACTCCTCACCTGTAGCTCGGGCGAAGGGTTTTGAAGTCTATTTTCTGAGTCCCGAAGCAACTGACGAGGAGGCGAGTAAGCTTGCACGGTTGGAAAATCAGGCCCCACCAACTCCTATTAGCGCCCAAGTCATTTCGATTCTTTCGGATGCAACGACCCAGCATCACGTGGCTGAGAGCAGTCAGTTTGCTGAGTTTATGTATTCATCGGTCTCTCAGCGAGTTAGTTCAAATGCTCGGGGGGTTCGCCAAGCACCTTTTACTGTTTTGCACGGGACCAACATGCCAGCTGTTTTAGTGGAAATCGGCTATGTGACTAACCAGGAGGAATCTAAAAATCTTTCTAGGGAAGGCTATCTAAAAAGGGTCGCCAGTGCTATAAGTGCAGGCATTATTGATTTTGCCCATCGAAAAAGAAAGTAAGCGAAAACATGAATCGAAATGACGGACGACAACCTAATCAACTAAGACCCGTGAGAATTACTCCCAACTTTTTATCTCATGCTACTGGTTCCTGCTTAATTGAAATGGGGGGAACCAAAGTTATTTGCAGTGCCATGGTAGAGGAAAGTGTTCCTGGCTTTTTAAAAGGAAGTGGAAAGGGTTGGTTGACCGCAGAGTATTCCATGTTACCAGGAAGTAGTAGTCAGCGAATCCAACGTGAGAGGCAAAAAGTGGGGGGTCGAACACACGAGATTCAACGGTTGATAGGGCGATCCCTTCGTACTTGTATTGATCTAAGTCAATTGGGGGAAAGATCAATTTTGGTTGATTGTGATGTGGTGGATGCTGATGGAGGAACGCGCACTGCTTCGATTACTGGTGCTTATGTAGCGGTCGTTTTGGCAATTAGAAAAACTCAAGTTAAATCTCCAAGCTTAGTTCCTCTCGTTAAAACTGGAGTTGCTGCAGTGTCGGTCGGCATGGTCAAAGGGGTTCCCTGCCTTGATCTAAATTATGAAGAAGATAAAGACGCCGAAGTTGATATGAACATTGTGAGAACTGGAAGCCACCGTTTTGTTGAGCTTCAAGGGACTGCTGAAGGCGTGCCCTTTGAAGATGAGGCTTTAAAAAGCTTAATAGACCTAGGGAAAAAGGGGATCCAAGAGCTCCTCGAGATTCAAAAGAAGGTTTTAGAAATTTGATCCCACTGTTAGTTGCTACGTCCAATCCCGGAAAGTTAAAAGAGTTTAGTCAACTGCTCCGGCCAATGTTTTTATGTGAATCATTGCCTCCGAATACTTTCCCCGTCCTTGAAGATGGCAAAACCTACCGTGAAAATGCCCTGAAAAAAGCAGAAGGATATTTTAAAAGGTTTAATAAGCCCGTTCTGTCAGATGATTCCGGGCTCGAGATCGACGCCCTAGGTGGAGCCCCTGGAGTGGATTCTGCTATTTATGGGGGAGAATCGATAAGTTGGCCCGCTCGTTGGGATTTTTTGTATCAACAACTAGGTGATCTTAGGCAAACTAATCCTTTGGCGCGCTTTAGATGTGTCCTTTGTTACTATGATGGAGTGAACCCACCTAGGCTTTTTGAAGCCACTACTGAAGGCCATATTAATTCAAAACCAAAGGGGACCGGGGGTTTTGGTTATGACCCTATCTTTTATTCCAGAGAATTGGGAAAAACCCTCGGAGAGGCAGGCTCAGATGAAAAGGCCCTTATAAGTCATCGTGCAAGAGCGGTTAAAAAGTTCATCGATTTTATAAAAAGCCAAGCTTAATAAGGTCTCTTGACCAGTCGTTATGGCGAAGGTAACGTGCAAGGCTTCAAACGGTGCCCAGGTAGCTCAGTCGGTAGAGCAGAGGATTGAAAATCCTCGTGTCGGCGGTTCGATTCCGTCCCTGGGCACTTTTTCACTTCTTACTCAATGACTGCTAACTCAACTGCTCATCAATTTATTGGAACTTGGAAATTACTTAAGTGTCATCATGAACTAGAGGATGGGTCTGTAGTTTATCCACTGGGAGAGTCCGCTAAAGGATTACTGGTTTATACAACCGAAGGTTACATGACTGGAGCTTTAATGCAGCCTGACCGAGCGAGCTTTAAAACTCGAGAACTTTTTTCGGGAAGCCAGGAGGAAAAGGCCTTCGCTATGGAAGGTTATTTACACTATGCGGGTAGGTATCAAGTTCACAAAGATGAAATCTGGCATTTTGTTGAGTTAAGTTTATTTCCTAATTGGATTGGGACAACTCAGAAACGGAAGTTTAAGTTTTATGAAAATAAACTGGTACTTAGCGTTGGTCCTTATGTAGCAAATGGGATTAGCCAGACTGCGTGTTTGCTTTGGGAAAGAGTTTCTTAATACCCTGCGATTGACTGACCGTTGTTCTCGGTGTTACCCCGGAAAGTATGGCATCTCCACTTTTACTTTTTTGGGTCGCGATATTCTCCTCGGCATCCTGGGCAGCTAACCCCTGGGGGCCCGCTATCGAGTTTGCGGGCAGATCCATCACTGCAAGTCCGGCAAAGTTGCATTTAAACCCAGCAAAATTGAAGCTAGAAATAGTCGAATCTGAGGGTTGTGATGCAAAGCTTACGGCCTCTTCAACAATTCAATTTGGGGAGAGCTGTGAGTTTTTGAGGGGGCTCTATCAGTATTCTTTTAAGCAACCTGGAAGTGACCGCACATTACGCCTATATTCTGAATTTTTACTCCATCAGCGCAACAGTAAAAGCCGAGCCTTTATCATAAATTCACCTATTATTTTTTCTGAAAGTGGTCCTGTTGCTTTTTAGTTTTTTCCAGGGATGACATTGGCAATTTGTAGGATTTTCTCAGGGATTTGAACTTTGGAAATGTCTATGTTTGCGATTTTGGCCCAGTCGATTAAGTTCCTCGCACAAACAGCACGAATTGAGGTCATCAGTTGTTCGTTGGCTGCACAGGCGTTATAAAACCTTAACGCGTCTCTAGTCAGGGAAATGTTGGCTTTGAGTTTGTCAGTGATATTGCCGAAAATTTCACTGCTCTCCAAAACTTCGGGGGGAACTCGATGTAAGTCGCCGTCTTTTGAGATTCTTATGGATTCAATAGTAGGCAACCGAACATAAGAAGTCTGTAGATAATTTCTGAACTGTTTAGCTTCTCGAATTCGAGCAATTTCTTCAGGACTGGAGTTGATTCGGCTTTTGTCTTTTTTGGCCCCCATCAGGTCCGGAATTACTTGGTTGGCGATGGACAGCGGTGATTGTTCTTTAGCATTGTAATGTACTTCTGGATTGCGTTTGGGTTTTAAAACTAAATAGGTAAATCCAAACAAAACCACAATTGCGATAATAAATTTATATCTCATCTAACAAACTCGGGTTGAGGATCTCGTTTAACTGCGCCATAAATTAAGCGGCTGGCAGCGTCTGAGGCCGCGATTTGTAGGGCCGACAATTCCGTCTCCGAACAGTTGTAACAAGCTCGATAAAAGTGCTTTAAAAGCATAGATTCCAAATTATAAGGGCCGTTCGTATTGGATTCACAAGCATAGTAACCCGCGAAATCACCTGAGTTACATTTGGAGTGTGGAAACCCAGCATTTGTACCGTTACCGTCACTGTGTCTGGCTTCATGAAACATGGTGGCCAACCTCAAAAATCTTCTCGGTAAAGAATCCACACTTGAGTTTTTCAACTTGGTGGTGTTGAAGAGGCCTTCCCCAATTTTAATAATTCCAACACGGGTTGTGTTAACGAGAATATTTTCCTCTGCAACATTGAGTGAATACAGTGTGCTTGACTGTTTTCCATCCAAGTAAACTGCGCTGCCTGAGTTGGTCATCACAGTGACAATCCTGTCGAATGGACTGGCAAAGGAGGCAAATTTAGATGGGTTATAGCTAAAATAACTTGATACCACTGTTTTTTTCGAATCGGCATCGTATGATTCGCCAACGATGTAACGTACTCGGTGCTGCAAAAAGCTTCCTAAAGAACTTCCTGACAAATCTGGGAGGTCGATCCGATCGAGATCTTCAGAAGTAACACCTGAAAAATTTAAACTTCCGACAAGTTGTAAGTCCCCCGTCAGCAATTCTTTTTGTTCGTCGGGTACCGACGAGTCGAAATTGATTCCATAAATTCCGTCTTTTTTGAATAAGCCGCAAGAACTTAATGAAACTAAAGTGAGTGCAAGAATTCCCAATCGTATGAACATCAAATCACCTTTGTGAGCTCCGCTCACAAGTTACTTTCGCCCGGGGCGCCAGAACTGCAAGGAGGGGGCCATGGATTTGGCGTGGCTAAGTTATTGAAACTATAGCTGTGTTATTTGAGAATTCGTCTAGAGTTTAGGCGTAGCGTGACAAATAAGGGCTCTACACGGGAGATCAATCTGAGATTAGAATGCTTCGTCAAAAACTACAGATTCTTTGCTGGCGCCAAAGCCCTTTTGATACTCAGTTACCCGCTTTTCAAAAAAGTTTGTTAGGGGTTGCACGTCTTGAAGAACCATGAAGGGAAAAGGGTTTTTTGCAAAGTATTTTTTGTTCATACCAAGTTGTACTAACCGTTGATCGGCACAGTAACATAGGTATTCTTTCATGAGTTTGGGCGATAGTCCGCTAACCCCGTAAGCTAGAACATCTTCACAAAAAGCCATCTCAACTTCGATAGCTTCATCAATCATGTTCTCCACTCGATCTTCTAATTGCTTGGTAAAAAGTTCTGGATATTCAGTTTTGATAGCTTGGATGGCCATCATTGCGGCTTCAATGTGCATTGTTTCATCGCGAAAGACCCAATTTGTTGCAGTTGCTAGACCAGGGAGTAAACCTTTGTTTCGGAGGAAGTAAACATAGGCAAAACTTCCAAAAAAGAACAGTCCCTCTACGCAGGAAGCAAAACAGATTAGGTTTTCTAAGAATTGTTGTCGTTTTGCAGTGGTGTCCAACTTGTCCAGATGGTGGATGGAGTCCATGTACTTGAAGCAGAAGTCAGCTTTTAGTTTTACCGAAGGTATGTTTTTGTATGCGTCAAATGCCTCGGCTCTCTCTGCGATATCCGGCAGATAATTGTCTACCAGAAGCAAATATGTCTCAACATGAAGCATTTCATCAAAAAGCTGTTTTCCCAAAAACATCCGATATTCTGGGCTGTTGATGTGTTTGTAAAAGTTGAGCACTAAATTGTGTGCAACTAGGTTGTCCGCTGTCGCGAAAAAAGCTACTAGCCGTTTAATTAAGTGAGCTTCTTTAGGGTTTAACTTGTCTCGAATGTGTTCGTAATCTATCGAAAAGTCTATTTCTTCAGTCGTCCAAATGTTTTTGATGGAGTCCTTGTATAGTTTAAAAAACTGAGGATATTGCATCGGACGGAGGGTTAGATTTAGTTCCGGGCTTAGTAACATAAGTAGTTCCTTACTGACAGGCCTCGCATGATTCGGGGTTCTCCAACGAACATGCGATTGCTGCTTGAGCTTCAACTTGTGAGACAGTTGTTTTTTTAATCGAGGTTTTGGCTCGCGATCGAAGATAATAAGTTGTTTTAATTCCCTGTTTCCAAGCGTGCATGTACATGGATGACAGTTTTCCGATCGTCGGGTCCTCTAAAAAGAGATTGAGTGATTGTGATTGGCAGATGAAAGCCGAGCGATCAGCGGCCATATCAATTAAGTTTTTCTGAGAAATTTCCCAAACCGTCTTGTAAAGAGAACGAACCTCGGCTGGGATTTCATTAATGTCTTGGATCGAACCTTCGTGCTCAATAATTTTTGCTCTCATATCGGGCGTATACAGCCCAAGTTTTTTTAAATCATTGATAAGATAGCGGTTCACATTTAGAAATTCGCCACTCAAGGTTTCTCGTTTAAAGAAATTTGAGACCTGCGGTTCAATGCTTTCGTAGCTACCCACGATTGAAGCAATGGTTGCGGTGGGAGCAATGGCTATTAGAAGACTATTTCGTAAGCCGTTGACTTTAATGTCTCGTGCCAAATCATTCCAGTTGTAATGTAATTCTGGCAGGTGTGGCTGATGTTTTTGAGCTAGCTGTACTTGTAAGTCCCCATCCGCATATCTAGAAGCTTCAAAAGCAGGAAATTTCCCAATGTCTCGAGCCATTTTCATGCTCGTTTGCAGGGCGTAATAATAAATCGTCTCTGAAATCATTGCAGAAAGATTGCGAGCCTCTTTAGAGTCAAATGGAATTCTCATTTTGAAGAAAACGTCCTGAAGACCCATGATTCCAAGACCTACTGGTCGCCAACGTTGGTTTGAATTTGAAGCCTCTTTAGTCGGGTAAAAGTTTATATCCACAACTTTGTCTAAGAAGCGAGTTGCTATATTGACGACAGATTTTAGTTTTTCAAAATCGAATTTCAGATCTGGGGTCACATAAGATGACAAGTTGACGCTTCCCAAGTTGCAAACAGCAGTTTCATGGGCTGAGGTAACCTCTAATATCTCTGTGCAAAGATTTGAGCTGTGAATAATATTGTTCGATTCTGCTGTTTGGGCTGAACGAAGGTTGGCTTTGTCTTTGAAGCACATCCAAGCGTTACCTGTTTCGGCAAGAGTTTGCATCATTCGAGAGTAGAGGGCTCTCGCAGAAACTTTCTTCATTACCCGGCCGGTTTTCTCGTACTGCATATAAGCCGTTTCAAACTTTTCTCCAAAAGACTGGGCCAATTCGGGGGCGTCGTTAGGTGAAAACAGCGACCACTCTGCATCTGCTTCAACTCGCTTCATAAAAAGATCGGGTATCCAGAGCGCTAGATTCAAATTGTGAGTTCTGCGTTCTTCGGCACCAGTGTTATTTCTAAGTTCCAGAAAAGCTTCAATGTCGGCATGCCATGGTTCAATGTAGATTGCAGCTGCTCCTTTTCGCTTTCCCCCTTGATTAACCGCATGTACTGAAGAGTCGAAAACTTTTAAGAAAGGAATAATGCCATTGCTAAGCCCATTGGTTCCCTTGATTAGGGAGCCGGAGGAGCGAACTGGCGTCCAGTCAACGCCCAATCCGCCAGACCATTTGGATAGCTGGGCACAATCGGTGATGGTTTTGTAGATTCCCTCGAGACTATCATCTGAGACAGTGAGCAAATAACAAGAGCTCATTTGGGGATGTCTTGTACCCGAGTTAAATAACGTTGGGGTAGAAGGCATATACAGAAACTGACTAATGATATCGTAAAATTCGATGGCTTCACTGATGTTGTCGGATAATCCTAGGGCAACTCGCATGAACATCCACTGAGGCCGTTCAATGAGTCTTCGAGTTTTTGGATGCCGCAGGAGATAACGGTCTACGATAGTTTTCAGTCCAAAATATTCAAAAAGATCATCTCTTTCGTGGCGAATTGCAAACTCAATGGCTTGGACATCCTCTTTTGCAATCCCTAGAATTTTATCGCTGAGCACTCCGTGTTCAGCCGCCCATTTTAAATAATCTCGAAAAGCAGAGTCTCTACCCACTTCTTTGCGAATGTTTTCTGACAACATTCGAGCGGCAACTTTTGAATAGTTAGGCTCATCCGCCATTAACATTACGGCAGTTGAAATTGAAAGGTTATCGAGTTCTTCTGTAGTGCTTCCGTCATGAAGGCCAGCGATAGTGCGTTTCGCAATTTCTAAAGATTCCACATTTTGAATTCCACGGCAGGCCCTATTGACTGCATGAAGAATTTTTTCGATTTTTACATCTTCTCTTGTTCCATCTCGCTTGATAACTTGCATCTTGTTGTTCCTTCAACGCACTAAAAACTAAAAAAAATTAAAGAATAAAAATCCTTCTTCCTTTTTTCGTTGGAAGCTTATTCACCGCTCTTAACATTAAAGAGAATATGCGCCTTTTGTTGTCAAAAAACGCTTGAGAAACTGTCCTTAACTCTGAAAGTAAATAAGGAAAAATTTACTGTCAATTCACTTTGCTTTGACGCGATCGTTTATGCGTGGTCACTGGGTTTTTGAGGCTTGTTTTAAGAGCTAAAAACAGCAAATGATAAAACCAAAAATGTTATAGCGACAGAGCGGTTTTTTGTCGTCGATTTAACCGACCAAGGAGCCACCCATTTGTGTTCCACCCAAGAGATGTAAATGCAAGTGGTACATAGTTTGGCAGGCGTGGTCACCGCTATTAAAGACCGTTCGAAAGCCAGAGCCAGCGATTCCTAGTTTTGCAGCAATTTGTTGGGCGGCTTTAAAAAGATTCTGAAATATCCCCATGTCAGCCCCGCTAATATCTAAAACGTCAACGACATGCTGTTTGGGAACAATTAACACATGAACAGGCGCTTGAGGGCTGATGTCTCGAAACGCAAAGACGTGTTCATTTTCAAAGACTTTTTCCGAAGGCAGGGTTCCGGCAATAATTTTACAAAAGATGCATTCTTTGCTTTTAAAACTATCCGTTGGACTCTGCATGGGTAATCTCCTTTAAAGATCTAGAACTTGCCACAATAAAGAGATAAAAATCAACATCGTTGGATAGATATTTTGAGGGGAACTAAATGCAAGACTGGGAAAAAATGCGGGACACGATGCGACATGAAGTTCTGTTCACTAAAAGGTTGAAAAAGTAGAGAGGCCCAAGAGAAAGTCGGGTCAAGCTGAGAGGCTGCAGCCGGTGAATGTGCCGCTAAAAGAGAAGGGTTTGAGTTTAAAAGTCGCCAGCATAGGAATCTTTTGCGACGGCGTACTTATTTTATAGCGCGTGTTTAAAAAAACACATACCTACACAGCATCTAACAAAGTCAAAAGAGTTTTATTTCTATAATAAATTCTCACAAAGCGACCTTTGTTTGGGGGTCTACTTTAACGCTGCTATTATATTAGAGGGTAAACCCCATCAACCTTGCGCTGCCCCTTCAGACGTGGGCTTACAACCTGCTACAAAATATTGCGCTCCTAGAGGGAGCCAAGAAATTAATCGTTCTAGCTGCTTCCAAAATTTACTTCGCCAGGGGAAATAAAACATTTGTCTACTTAAAATTTTATCAAAGCCCCCTGCCTTCAATAGGTTTGTGGACTCTCGATTGCGTAAAAGAATGGCATCACGATCAAATTCACATCGAGAAACAACAAGACGTGTGAGCGGGTTCCATGGGTTGTGCTCAAAGATGACGACCAACCCCCCCGGAGCAACTACTCGATACATATCCTTTACTGTATCGAAACGTTGCATAGGCGGAATGTGATGGAATACGCAACAAGCGAAAACGACATCAAATTCATTATTACTAAAGGGTAGTTTCTTTCCATCATAATGTATGAATTGCGTATTTAAACCAGATTGTTTGGCTTTTTGAATTGCATCAAAGGCAATGTCAACACCAACCAGAGATTTGAATTTGTTGTTTAAAAAGCTCTCCATTAAACCAGTTCCGCAACCGACATCTAATACGCGTAAATCTTCAGAATTTGTCCAAATACCTTTCGTTAAGCTAATTAGCTGGTTCGCTTTTTCGAGAAGGAACGGCTCGTGTTTTAATGAATTTCCAGGAAAAGCATTTTCAATCTCCTGTGAATAATTATTCGCATAATCATTGAAATCCATTCTTCTTACCCCAGCTTACTTGGGCTCCATATTTTAAGATTTTTTTAAGGTTAGTATTATTATTGATAGAATTCGAGACTATCAATAATCTCTTGAAACGTAAAGTACCGTCGCTTCAATTGAGGTTGCAGTTTCGGCTTTTTACTCCAAACTTTTTGCCTTAAACCCCTTACCAATAAAAAAAATCTCTCTGCTGTGTTTTCGTGTGCTGTCTGGCCTAAGCAACCTAACTTGGGTAAAGTTGGATTTAAGAATTTTGTTAAACTCTTCAAAGGAATCTCCCATAAACAGTTTTACGACGAAGGTTCCTCCGGGCTTAAGGTGCTTCTCGCAGGTATTATAAGCCAATGAGGCAAGCTCAAAGGATAATGCGACGTCGCGGTCATGGACGCCGCTAGTCTTGGGGGCCATATCACTAAGAACCATATCTACTTTTCCACCCCCAACATGGGGGTTGAGATCTACGTCTTCAATCGATTGGTGCAGAAAAATGAGTCTTGGATCTTGAATCTGAATTGGACTGATATCTACAGCAATGACCTTTCCGTTCGTCTTTGGAAGTTTTTGCAAGCAGTATTGAGACCATGAACCTGGGGCTGCACCGAGGTCAAGAACGGTCTTTACCCCCGAAAATATTCTCTCTCGTTTGTCTATCTCTTCGAGTTTATAGACTGAGCGTGCTTCATAATTCTCTTTTCGTGCCTTTTTAGTGTAAGGGTCATCGTTCCAATTTCTCATGAGGCCTTTGCTTTCTTAAGTAACTTTTGAATCTCTTTAATATTACCACCGGACATTGATAAGTGGCAGAGCGCAAAATCGTATCGTATCGGATCCTCGAGCGATATCTTACGGAGTCTTTGGGTTGCAGCTTCGACAGCCTTCCAATTAGCGTTATCGTTCTGTACCCATCTTAGCTTTCTCAGGGTCTGAAGAAGGTGAGTATCTATGGGCAACATTAATTCCCTAGGGGAAATCTCTTTCCAGAGCCCCAAATCAATCCCGTCATTGGGTCGAACTACCCAACGCAAAAACATGTTCAACCGCTTACACGCACTTCCTTGATGAGGGTTTGAAATTAAGTACTTTAGGTTTCTTTTTCTTTGCTCGAAATCTTTGTGAAGGTGACTGGGGAGTTCCTCATTCCAGATTGCCTGAACAAAGCTCGCAAGCTTTTCTTTCATAGGCCTTTCGGAGTGAGTTGTGGCATTTATGAAGAACCTCTCGATGGACCCCTGGCGTTTCAAAATGTTTCGTAACCAATGTGCAACGATTTCCAAGTCCTTTCCAGTGGTGAAGCGATGTTTGAAACTGGGCCACAGGTTGAGCGGTTTTTCGGATGTTAAATAACCGAAAGGTGAATTGCCCAGCGCAACCAGCATTTTTTCTCCGCTTTGTAGGATGGTTCTGACGTTTCCATAGGAAATGAGAGCAACCAGAAAAGCCACCACTTCACGGTCTTTAGGATCAGTGTAGGGATAAACTAAAGAGATGGGGTCTAGATTTCTTTCCCTTTCATGGTGGTAGTCCCTGAAAGCAACTTCAAAAGAGAGCTTTAAGGATTCATCCATTTCTTTGGCCATAAGCTGATACCTATAGCGTAAATTTATACAAAAATCTGTATTAAATGGTTTGAACCTGATTTTGTTTCTTGTCTTATTTCGCTATAATCCGAGCTTATCTTTAGGAGTCATGAATATGCGCCCACTCATTTTAGCTATTGATCAGGGAACTACTGGAACTACCGCTCTCATTTTTGATGAAAACTTAAATATTTTAGGAAAAGTTAACCATGAGTTCCCCCAGCATTTTCCCGAGGCGTCCTGGGTAGAGCATGATTTAGAGGAGATATGGAGTTCGGTTATTCGGGCAGTTTCCGATGTTTTGCAAATGGCCAAGATTAACGGAAAAGATATTACTGCTATTGGTATCACTAATCAGCGGGAGACTACCTGTTTATGGGAACATGGGTCTGAATCTAAACCAATTCATCGAGCTATTGTGTGGCAGGACAGAAGAACTCATTCAGTTTGTCAGGCGCTGAAAAAGAGGGGACTTGAAAAGTTTATTCACAAAAGAACGGGGCTTTTATTGGATCCTTATTTCAGTGGAACCAAACTTCAGTGGCTTTTAAAGAATATTCCTCAAGCCAAAGAGCTGGCAAAGTTGGGAAAAATAGCGTTTGGAACGATTGAAACTTATCTTCTTTATAGAATGACGGGAGGGGTTCACAAAACTGAAGCATCCAATGCGAGCCGTACCTTACTCATGGACATCAAGAGTTGCCAATGGGACGAGGACCTTCTAAAGCTCTTTCAAATTCCGAAAGCCATTCTTCCTGAAATTTGTGATAACGATGTTGAATTCGGAAGGACAAAAAATTTTCCTGGTCTCCCAGATGGAGTTCCCATCACAGGAATGATAGGGGACCAACAAGCAGCACTATTCGGTCAAGGTTGTTTTGCTAAGGGCACAGCCAAATGCACTTACGGGACGGGTGCCTTTGCTCTAGTTAACACTGGGAACACTCCTGTCTTTTCAAAACACAAACTACTGACCACAGTGGGTTGGCGAATAGGAAAAAAGACAACTTATGGTATCGAGGGCAGTGCCTTTATTACGGGCGCCGCTGTTCAATGGCTTCGTGATGGTTTAGAGCTGTTCGATGAGGCTTCTCAAGTTGAGGCTTTAGCGGCATCCGTTCCAAATTCAGATGGAGTTGTTTTTGTTCCAGCGCTTTCGGGCATGGGGGCTCCTCATTGGTTGCCTACGGCGACCGGACTCATCATGGGTCTTAGTAGGCGAACTACCAAAGCTCATGTGGCTAGGGCTACTCTTGAAGGTGTTTCGTTTCAAGTCAGAGAGCTCTTAGAGGCTATGGCTAAAGACTATGGAAAGAAAATTAAGCTTTGTAAAGTTGATGGCGGTGGAGCTGCCAATGATTTGATGATGCAGTTTCAAGCTGATTTGTTGGGCTATAATTTAGTGCGCTCAAGTATTTTAGAGACAACGGCACTGGGTGCTGGTTTGCAAGCGGGTCTCTCCGTGGGTCTTTGGAAGAACTTAGAAGATATCGAAAAAAAATGGAAGGCTGATAAAGCTTACGAACCCAAAATGCAGTCAAAAGTCAGAAGGTCTGAAATAGCTCGTTGGGATAAAGCGATGAGCGCTGTAAAGTTGCTCACAAAATAATTAAAGCTTGTCGGCAAGCTCCTGAACATGATCAATAGGAACAAGTTCTAGATTTTTGCAGTCAGTGATCTCTTTAGCCGTTTTTCTTGGCACAAAAGCACGTTTGAGCCCGATTCTCTCAGCTTCTTTGAGCCGGATACCAGCCTTTGGAATGCTTCTCACCTCTCCTCCAAGCCCCATTTCACCAAAGAAAACTGTTCCTCCTGGAACCGCTCGACCCGTGTAGCTTGAGATTAATGCGGCCGCTACTCCAAGATCAATAGCGGTTTCCGTGACTCTCAAACCTCCGGCGATATTCACATAGACGTCTTGATCAAAAAGTCTGAAGCCACCACGTTTCTCTAAAATCGCCACCAAGAGCGCCACTCGATTGGGATCCAAACCTAGGGCAGTTCTTCTTGGCATGGCGAGAGAGCTTCCTGAAACTAAAGCCTGCACCTCGACAAGAATCGGGCGAGTTCCCTCTACACTTGCGACAATGACCGATCCTGGAACTGTATCGGGACGTTCAGACAGGAACAACTCTGAAGGATTAGTTACTTGTTTTAATCCTTTGCTTGCAATTTCAAAAACGCCTATTTCATTTGTCGATCCAAATCTGTTTTTAATCGATCTCAAGAGTCGAAAAGATTGAGAGGAGGTTCCCTCAAAGTAAAGAACAACATCCACCATGTGCTCAAGAACTTTGGGACCCGCAATAGCCCCCTCTTTAGTGACGTGACCCACTAAAAATGTCGCCATGTTTCTAGTCTTAGCCATGGAAATGATTTCATAAGCGCATTCTCGCAATTGACCAACACTTCCTGGTTGGGAGTCGAGTAGATCGCTATAGATCGTTTGGATAGAGTCGATGATTAGAAGGTTTGGAGAAACCTTTTCAATGTGACCGACAATTTTTTCGAGGGTAGTTTCACAAACAACAAGCAAATTGTCTGTGTCTACTCCGAGCCTTTGCGACCGAAGTGCAATTTGTGATGCTGACTCTTCTCCACTCACGTAAAGTACTTTTTGTTTGAGACGTGCATATTGATCCGCGGCCTGAAGCAGGATAGTGGATTTTCCCACTCCGGGTTCACCGCCTAGAAGTATGGCGCTCCCGGGGACTAGTCCACCCCCTAGGACATTATCCAGTTCAGACAAATCCGATCGAACTCGCGGAAAGTCCTCAGCAATGATCTCAGAAATAGCCTGAGGCTCTGTACTGCTTGTAATGGTGGCAACTTTTTTTTTCGAATTTCCAACGCTACGTTCTTCGACCACACTATTCCATTCTCCACATTCCTGGCACTTACCCATCCACTTAGAATATTGTTGGCCGCACTGCTGACAGACGTAGATAAACTTCTCTTTCATATCGCATTGTTGTGGCCTTTTGATGCGGTCAAGTCAAGCCGTTAGGGTTTGCATTGCGCCATGGGAAGCCGCTTTGCGGTAACTAAGAGAATTGATTTTTTAATCAGAATCTATAAACTAAAAATATAGGGCAGTTTTTCCTCGAGACGTTTTCGCCCTTCAACTTCATCTCCCAAAAAATCTATGAATGAAATAAAAACGGAGCTTTCTAAGCTCTTGCGGCGTCATGATCTCTTGCGTGCAGCTTTATTCGCAGGACAAGTTCAAACCCCATCTTTTAATGCTTCGCCATACGTGGAGCGAGTTTTAGAGTTGGCTGCTCGCGTTTGGCACAGAGCCTCTAGATTTAAATATGATCCGATAAAAAAGTGTGAGGCGATTAATTATATTTTATATAAGGCAGAAGGACTCCTAGGTAAGAGCGAAAAGTACAAGCAGGTGATTGACGACCCTGAGCGATATTATCTTCATAAGGTTATGGATAACAAAATTGGTAGTCCCCTAACGCTGACATTGGTCTATGCAATTATGGCCGAACAAGTGGGGATAGACTATGAAGTTCTAGCCCTCCCCTCTTATTATTTAATAAAGGTAAAAGGAATTTCAGATGAGCTTTACATTGACCCTTTTGATTCCGGAAAATTCTTGGGCCAAGAAGAGTTTCAGAAAAAGTTTCGTTCAGCAATGAACCGAAACCGTATTTTATCGACCAATTTATTTGAAAGAATTAATACGCAGCAATTAGTGGCCCGCCTCATTCAACAGCTTAAACACATTTATATTTTAAAAGGAAATGCAGTCGAAGCACTTCGAGCGGTTGAAATGTTGACTTGTATTTTCCCAGAGTCGCCCGAGCTAACAAGAGATAGGGGCATCCTTTATTGTGAAATGGAATACTTCACTAAAGCTATGAGTGATTTGAAAGCCTATTTAAAATCTAGGCCTACCGCCGATGATGTTAATGAGATAAAAAAGCTAACTACTATGCTTAAGGGCTACCGAGAGATCGTAAACTAGAGGCTAGCCTATTAAACTCAGTAATTTCTGAGCGATTTTATTTGATGAGAAGCCATACTTCTCATAAAGCTCATCTGGGGAACCGGATTCTCCATAAGTGTCCTGGACTCCCAATCTAACAAGCTTTCCATTCCACCCTTCTTCCGAAAGAACTTCCGCAACCGCAGTCCCTAATCCCCCAACAATATTGTGGTCTTCGGCAGTTAAGATGATTCTGCAATTACGAGCCAAGGTTTTAATAAGAGTGCGGTCTATCGGTTTAATTGTGTGAATATCGATGATCCAAGGATTGAGTTGAGGTAGTTTTTCACTGGCTTTCAAACACTCATTTACCGTACTACCAGTTCCCAAAAGAGCGATATCTTTTCCTTCTTTCAGAATGATTCCTCGACCGCACTGAAAATCTGTCGCTTTATGAAGGGATGGAAGCTTTTGTCTCGTAAGCCTCAGATAAACTGGTCCTTCATGAGTTACTGCCCATCTCACTGCAGATCTAGTCGTAATGTCGTCTGAGGGATTAATGATGGTGATCCCGGGAAGGCCGCGCATGACATTGATGTCCTCTAGTCCCATTTGAGTGTACCCGTCATCTCCGATACCTAGACCGCTGTGAGTACCTACAATTTTAACATTTGCCTTAGAGTATCCTACCGAGACACGAATGGTTTCATATCTGCCAGCGACGAAAGCTCCAAAACTACAACAAAAAGGAATAAGGCCACTGAATGAGAGGCCAGCAGCGGTTCCAACCATGTTAGATTCGGCGATTCCCATTTGAAAAAAACGATTTGGAAATTCTTTAGCAAACAACACACTCTTGGTGCTTACCGAAAGATCGGCATCTAGAACCACGATTTTAGAAAATTCCTTTCCAAGGTCTCTTAAGGCTTCACCGAAAGAATCTCTCGTGGCTTTTTCTTTTGAGTTGGATGGAGTTGAAGGAGCGCCCATTATTTGACCCCTCCTTTAACTTCTGTCAGAGCCTGGTCAAGTTGCTCTTTGTTTGGAGCTACTCCGTGCCAACCGATCGAGTTTTCCATAAAGGAGACACCCTTTCCTTTTATCGTTTTAGCGATGATGAGGGTTGGTTTTTCAGTTTCGTTCCGAGCTGTTTCTAGTGCACCGATAATTTGAGAAAAATCATGACCATTAATCTCTTGAACTGCCCAGCGAAAAGCCCGCCACTTATCTGCTAAGGGTTGCAGATTCATAACTTCATCGACGTGCCCATCTATCTGTCCATTATTATTATCTATAAAAACGACTAAGTTGTTGAGCTTAAATTTGGGGGCTGAGAGAGCTGTTTCCCAAACTTGACCTTCTTGGGTCTCGCCATCTCCCATTAGGCAAAACACTTTTGAGTTCTTATTTTGCATTTTAAATCCAAGTGCGATTCCTTGAGCAATTGAAAGTCCCTGTCCTAGACTCCCAGTGGATGCTTCAACTACGGGAAGCAACACCCTGTCTGGATGTCCCTGAATTCGTGAATTTATTCTTCTTAGAGTCGCTAGTTCGCTCTTGGGAATTACCCCTCGCTCTGCCAAAACAGCATAGAGTGCCGGAACTCCGTGTCCTTTTGAGAGGATAAACCTGTCTCTGTCTTCCCACATGGGGTCACTGGGGTTGCTTTTCATTTCGTGGAAAAATAAAGCCACAATTATATCGATAGCAGATAGAGAGCCGCCGGGATGACCGCTGCCTGCTTTTTCAAGCATTTCAAGGATATCGATGCGGCATTGTTTAGCAATCTCTTTAAGTTTTTCTGGGGGCAACCGCTGTGGAAGTTTAGTGTCTAGCATAGGGGGTTTTATAGACTCTAAACTGCCCATAAGCAACTCTTGGGTTATAACTTGCGGACTATCTCAGTTTCAGTTAGAACCACCGCATCATGGCAAAGTTTTTTGGTGTTTGTTCCATTGTTAATACCCTTCTTTTTGGGGTTAGTGTGGCGGTTGGGTTCAAGGGTGTACCAAGCCACATGCTTTGGGGGCTTGGTACCTCAATTTTCGCGGCGCTATTGCACTGTCTAGTTTTTTCGATTTTTACTGGTTCTGGCAAAGATACTCGCTTATTAGTTGAGGATTGGAGCCTGAATAAGGAGTATGTCAAAAAAACTAAAGCATTCAAAAAAGATGTTTTCCCTCCTGCTTTATATTCTATTTTCTTTTTGCTGATATTGACCAGTTTAGGTGGAGCTGTTTCCAATTCCAGTCAAAAATGGCTTTACTGGTTGCATGGATTTTGGGCTGTATTCACCATTATTTATAATGTAAAAACGTTTTGGCTCGAGTTTAAAGCAATTGGCTTAAACAGCAACATTTTAAAAGAGTTAAACTTCCAGGCTAGTCAGGTCACGTACAATGTTCCTGCCCAGTTGGAAGAGTTTACTCCCGGCTCCGACCCTCAGAGAGTGGCCGACCTAGATTGGGGAACTCACGTTTATGCTTTTGGAAGATTTTTGGGGTTTTTAAGTTGGAATACTTGGTTAGTTTATATTTATTTCAGACTTATCATGGGCGATATTAGAACTCCTTGGTGGCCGTTTTTGCTAGTGAGTGCACTTCTTTTTGGAGCTGGATTTTTCTTAAAAACTCAATATCGCAGATATCGACCCACTTTCAATTAACCGGTTCGTTGAGAGGATCTGTCTTCTAGTTTTCCATACCGACTTTCTAGCCGCGCCATCAGCTTTTCAACGGTCGAGTGGGACTTTCCTTTTTTCTCTTGGGCTTTTTTGTAATCAGCGAGAAGTCGATAGAGATAGTATTCATGCCGGGGATGGTTAGCTAGGGCTTTGGAAATTCTGATCACGATATCATAAGGCACCTTTGCGAGCCACCTGCCGGGAACTTGCCTGTTCTCAGAAATTAAATTTCCAATCACTGTTGCGACAGGGGTGGTGTTTAACCGCACAAATGTAGGAACAAAAAATTTAAATATTTCGTTGAGATCAGTATCAGTTACAGAGTGGGTGGTTTTTCTTAAGGCATGGCAGAGACGAAGCTTCAAGAAGTCGTTATACCGATTCAGTCTAAGAAGTTCTAACCAAGATTGAATTTTTCTCTGTCTTAAGCCGTTATTTTTTTTAATAAAATGAACCCAATAAATGTATTCTGCTCTTGTTTGGAGAAAGCCTGGCCATTTTAAAAACAAACGTAAAGTAAGGGCCAAGATCATTCCAGATGAAAATCCAACCACATGAGCAATATGGTCTACGCTATCGACCCTCTCAGGAAAAAGCTGGGCTGCCGAAAGAACTAATTCTAAAAGGAGAACATCCACAAAAAAGAACCATGAGGTTCGCAGGGAGACAAAACCCCTTCGAATCGGCAACCAAAAAAAATATTGAGTACGAAATTTGAAGTTAAAAACATAATAAGTACCCATAAGAGCAAAGAGGCCTGCGCTCGCCCCAACATGAGGGATAAACTTTGAAATTTGCTGAGATGTGAACAAGCTCACCCATAGCCCGAGAGACCCTCCAATTAAGAAAATCAAAAAGGCAGTCAGCAGGGGGACGAAAGTCATGCAGATTCTTATTCCCGCAAACACTCCTATAGAGTTAAGAATCAAGTGGGATAATGAACCATGAATAAAGTTCGCTTTGAGAAGTCGGCCAATATCCCAATCTCCTTGAGCGGGCGCAATACTCAAGAGGGGTCTAAGAGCTAGATGGTTTTCTGCTGTCTCCTCAAGCTGAACCATGCCAGATTTTTTTTTAATTGTTGTGGTGTCTACTGATTCAACAAATTTCCAATCTTCGACCACTGTGTCTCTTGTGGAAAAATAACCCAAACAAAGGCAGAGAACCATAAATATTGAAGGCCAAACTTTGGGCTTAAGTAAAGCTGGGACCTCGGGGTTTAGGGGCACTAATAAAATCATCTTACACCATGAACTCTTTTAACCGAACAACCCAAAAGCTTGTCGTGAAGCGCCCGTCTATCTTGTTTAAGGGCCGTGAATGCATAGACAAGTCCAAGGCTCACGATGTTAATGAGCAGACCAACTAAGCAACGTAGAAAAGCTTTTTTGGTATCCAACTTTTTTCCTGTGCTGAGATCTAGCACTCGCAAACCAAAAAGCAGTTTTCCTGGAGTGCCACCAGAAATGCTAGTGGCAACGATGTAGTAGATATAAATAAAAAGTAGCTTCAGAGTAATTTCCAGATAAGACGATAGCTCCAGCGCATGACTCTGTAGACCTGAAATAACTTTCATTGAGAGGTAAAGGCCTAGAGCGGTGTCTGCAATATGACTGAGAAAGATTCCAAAAGCTCTACAAATATTTTGAATTCCTGAAACAGCCAAATAAGCCAAGATGCCATCGAAAAGAGAGGCGGCTAGTCTAAGTGAAAAGTCGGCCTCGGGGCAGTTTTTTAAGTGATCCTCTTCGGCTCTATCAAGGTCCTCGGAAAGGGAGGTGGTGTTGTTTGTGTGAAGCATTCTCATAAGCTAAGCCACTTTTAATTCGACGTTTTCCGAGCGCTTAAAGTTTAGAAAATTAAAAATTTCGTTGATGTCGTCCTCGATTTGGGAAAGCTGTTCTTGGGAGAATGATTTGTTGAAGTTCGTTCCGATAGCTTTTAGTCGATCAAGCCGAAAAAGCCGAAGCGCTATTTCCAATCTTTGCTGGGCAGTTAAAAAATTAAATTGATCAAATGGACAAGGGTCTTGGGTGCCCCAAAAATAAATTAAGGCGCCGATTTCGAAAACTGTTGGCTGAAGCGCATCAACAGACTGTACCAGAGAAAGATATTTTAAACAGTGGAGTGCTGCGAGCCTTGGAAATCTTTCATCGTAGAGCACGGCGCTAAATTGTTGCTCAATGACTTGAAACTCTTTTTCTTGGTTATCGTTAAACCGGAAACTGTCTGATTGTAAAAAACTATGGATTCTCTCAACGCGATTGTGCCAAATGTGTTCAATGTCAGTTCTAATTTTATTGAAAAGCTCAATTTCTAGAGCTCCAATTTTGAAGTGTGCTATCGCACGCATGTTTGCTTCTTGCTTCGGAGTGTTTTCTTCATTGTGCAAATTGTTTTTGAATAAAAGAGAAAGTGATAAGTATTCGTTAGCAAGAGGACTCAGGATGGTATCGAAGGATTCCGTGGGTATTACAGCAATTGCCTCTGCTTCTGGAGGGCTAGCCGAAAGAATTTGGCTTACGTCATTAAGAGCAGTCTTGGGTTCGCTATCGAGATCCAGCTCCAGCTCTGATATTAACTGGTGGACTTTATCAGATTGCAATGAGTTTTTTGTATCAGCTTCAATGGGAGGGGTCCCCGCGAAGTCAGTCTCAGTAAAAATAGCGAACTCTGAGAGGTCCTTTAATGGTATTGAAGTAAGATTTTGTGGTAACGAAGAAAGTCCCTGTAACTCTAACTCTAAAAGCATCAGACAATAGGTGCTTTTACAGGAGTTGTAGCTCTCACTTAGCTGCTCGTCACCGCCAAATGGCTCTTCCAAAATGAGACCGATCTCCTCAAAATTTAGTTCGTGAAGTCGATTGTTGATAGCGAAAGGTTCTCGAAATAAAAAACCTAAGAGCTCTCGAAAAGGTTCACTGAAAGCATACTGGGGATTTGTTGTGTTTAGAGTTGAATCCATTTATTGCCTCACCTGTAAGCCCTGACGAACGGATCTTTGAAGTTGCCGTTTTATTTGTTGTAACCACTTTTCCATCTCAGGCTCTGATAGGTTTTTTTCTTTGCTCAGTTCGGCTGTAGTGGAGCCATTGAGATGGTTTTCAAGGAGCTCTCGACTCTCGGGATCCAGTTTGGCCAGCGCTTGCTCAAAGGTTTTCCAGACAGCAACTGTGACTTCCTCGAGAACAGCTTTTTCTACTAGTTCTTCCACATCTTCTGTCAGATCAGATTCGTAGGGTTTCATTTTAAGTGCTCCATTAAGTTATTGTGCGGCATGTCACCGCCCTCAACTATCATATCGGTCAAGTTAACGCGCCGCTTAAGAGAAAAATGGTTTCCGCGGGAGGGAGGTGTGATAGACTCAAGGCACATTTGAATAAAGTTATGAAATCTCCAATACTTAACGTAATTTTAGGGCTTTGGATGAGAGCGGGCTTCTACATGGCGCCTCTTGTCTTGGTTTTGTTCATGGGC
>Ga0214923_10002062_pt1 | contig 27492 bp, 21 predicted proteins | sample LL1510_MetaG_FD_177993 | JGI IMG/M metagenome (GOLD analysis project Ga0214923, IMG submission 177993) | Freshwater microbial communities from Lake Lanier, Atlanta, Georgia, United States - LL-1510 | ecosystem: Environmental > Aquatic > Freshwater > Lake | place: USA: Georgia | collected...
AATCGAGGGAGCCATGCATCGACAAGACTGCTATGAGGAAAAGATGGCAGAGGAGGCAGGAGCCTCGTGCCTTATGCGTATGGGAGAGCCAGGGAATTACTTCTATGCATGCACTGAAGGCACGTCGAGTACCCCACTCCATTTTATAAGCACGCTTGATGCAGAACTCTACTGCCGATGGAACAACACCGCACTGGCTCCCGCAGCACCTCAGAGCTCAGAGAGAGATCCACTCCTTAAAACAAATATCACCACCTTCCACATACAAATAGCTCATGAAGGAACTCAGGGAACCTCTCTCCATCAAGCTATGGGAGAAGAGGAGACTGTAGAACCATTCATTTCAGAAATCTTAGAAGAGATCATTGGCGTTGTGCTAGCGGGCGGTGTGCTAGGAGGAAACAACCTCCATGCGAGAGCAGATGAAAGAGTGCGTACTCATACGGACCAAGGCTTCAACAATGCCTCGCATCCTACCAACACAACATATCGTTTGACTGATTTTGGCTGGGAAAAAGGTAAGAGACATCCAAAAGAAAACGGAGGAAGCATATCTAACTCATTTAGGCCTATCGACCGTTTTAACAATGAAAACCAACCGACCTTTGTACCAGAAGCGTTATTATCGAGTAACACTCGTGATCCTTTCACTGAAGTTATTAGAAACCATAGCCGTAGTGATGGTATTACTAAGAAAATAGCATCTTATCAACAACGACTAGATGCACCAGCGATCCCTCTAAGAGAAGAGGAAAGAGAGATGCTAAAAAATCTTATCAACGTTTTAAACGCTGCTAAAGAACGTCAAGAGTCCATGATCACACATCTTTTAACGAATCCATCCTCTCTTCCTAAAAGCTCAAAATTACGACTAGTAGAGACACTTTCAACAATGGAGAAAATCAATGAACGCCCGAATAAAATCGAGCTACTAGCAGAAAAACTAGAACAAGATTACAAAAACCTAAGTGATTATCAAGCAAGCGCACAACAACGACAAAGCGAGATAGACGCACAGCCTGCTCCAATAGACATTGAACAGAGGGTAAAGAGCAGAAACCATCTCAATCATGCTATCACACATCAGCAAGATCTCATTAACGCGAGAGTCGCCATGGCCTCATTGTTGCGCCCACCTTATGAAGCCCTTGATGAAGCAACACCAGCCACTCTGAGCACTCATAAGTGGAATGTCATTCGATACGAAGCGGAGGCTCAAAGGCACGAATTACTAGCAAAAGGTGCTTTGGCTCATTTTTCTGGCCATTTAGTGATAACAGCAGATAGCTTTGAACAAGTAGCTTTAGAGGCGCAAAAGGAACATCCTAGTCAACAAGTTATTGATTGGTATACTGAGTCGGCAAGCTTGCGTCAACAGGCAGGAGTGGCACGCGCTGCAGGTCTTAATCGCAAAGCAGAGTATCTTAATGGTGCAGGAAGTGCTTTTTTTAAGGCAGCTAAAGAAGCGCGAAAGCCCAATCCTAGTCAACAAAGTATTAAGTGGTATACTGAGTCAGCACGCTTGCATCAACAGGCTGCAGAGGAAGAAGCTGCAGGTCTTAATCGCAAAGCAGCGCATCTTAATAATGCAGGGGTTGGTTTTTTTTTAGCAGCTTGGGAAGCGCAAGAGCCCACTCCTAATCAACAAAGGATTCAAGAGCACTTAAGTAACGAAATAGAATATCAACGTAAAGCTGCACAACAAGATCAAATGTGTACTATTAGTTAGCCCGGATATTTCATAGGGATCGTGACTAGGAGGCCGCGAAGGCTGATGGGGTCAGGTAGACGAGTATTGTGATGCCGGGCTATATGTGTACATATTGACTCGCTCGCACACCTGCTTGGCTCGCCCTTACGGGCTGCCACTACCCTAAGGGTTGCGGCAGTCTACCCCAGGCTCTCCCGAGAACTTGTGTTGCCCAAGGTGCAATCCATCACCTTCCTTGTCACCATCAGGATTTGCGGCACCTCGCGACGAATCAGTGTGAAATATGCGGGCTAGGCAAACTTTTTTATTTTCACTCCGGACTTTAAGATGAAGGTGAGGTGTTCTTCTTTATCGGATTCTTGATGATGGGGTGGGGTATTCTTTTTTTTCTGTTTGGTTACTTTGATATGATCTCCTTCTTTGATCGTCCCCTTTAAAATTTCCTCGGCAATGGGATTTTCTAGGAATCGTTCTACAGCACGTCGCATCGGACGTGCGCCATAGGTTGTATCATATCCTTTGTCCATTAAGAATTCATGCGCTTTTTGATCGAGTTTTACATGAATATCTTTTGCCTTGATGCGTGCCACAACTTTAGCAACTTCAAGATCGATAATCTTAGCGAGCATTGGCTTTTGGAGTGTTTGAAAGACAACAATATCATCCAAGCGATTTAAAAATTCTGGCTTAAAGACTTTTTTTGTCTCGTCCATAATCTTTTCACGCATTGCATTGTGGTTTCCCTCAAGTGATGCAGCCCCAAAGCCAAGGGTATTTTGTTTTTTAATCAAGTCAGCACCAACATTGGAGGTCATAATAATGATGGTGTTTCTAAAATCGACCTTGCGCCCCAGACTGTCAGTTACTTTGCCTTCCTCTAAAATTTGCAACATGAGGTGCATGATGTCAGGGTGTGCTTTCTCAATCTCATCAAATAGTACCACAGAATAGGGTCTGCGACGTACCGCTTCAGAGAGTTGTCCTCCCTCATCATGGCCTACATAGCCTGGAGGAGATCCAATTAAGCGTGAAGAGGTAAATTTTTCCATGTACTCGGACATGTCGATTTGAATGAGTGCCTCCGCATCTCCAAACATAAATTCCGCGAGAGTGCGTGCTAAGAACGTTTTGCCAACGCCTGTTGGGCCTAAAAAAATGAATGAGCCAATAGGTCGAGCGGGATCTTTTAAATCAGCACGGGAGCGACGTAATGCTTTGCTAATCGCCGTCACGGCCTCATCCTGACCGATTACTTTAGCAGTGAGCTCTTTTTCCATTGCTAAGAGTTTTGCTTTTTCTTGATTTTCTAAACGCTGTAAAGGAACGCCTGTCATTTTAGCAACAACATGCATGATATCTTCATCGTTGACTAGGACTTGTTTCTCCTGACGTTCTTGACGCCAGGTGGATAAAATAGTTTCTAATTTTTCTTTTTTATCTTTTTCTAAATCACGTAAGGCAGCAGCCTTTTCGAAATCTTGCAATTTAATGGCTTCCTCCTTTTGGAGGCGAAGGCCATCTATGGTTGATTCCATCTCCTTGATTGCAGGAGGTGGGATAATACCGGCAATACGGGCACGTGCACCTGCTTCATCCATGACATCAATGGCTTTATCAGGCAGAAAGCGTGCGGGAAGATAGCGTTCAGAGAGTTTCACGGCTTTTTCCAGCGAACTATCAGAGTAAAGAGCTTTGTGGTGTGCTTCGTACTTTCCGCGTAATCCCTTCAAAATTAAAATAGCTTCCTCGACTGAGGGTTCTTCTACTTTCACTGTCTGAAAGCGACGTTCTAAGGCTGAATCTTTTTCAATATATTTGCGATATTCGTTGAGTGTTGTCGCTCCAATGCATTGAAGCTCTCCACGGCTGAGCGCTGGTTTAATGATGTTAGAGGCATCCATAGCACCTTCTGCAGAACCCGCTCCTACAATGGTGTGCATCTCATCGATAAAAAGAATGATATTTTTATGACGACGAATTTCATCCATGACTATTTTAATGCGCTCTTCAAATTGACCACGATATTTTGTCCCTGCAACCATGAGGGCTAAATCCAAGGTGATAATACGTTTTGCAGCAAGAATTTCAGGGACATTGCCATGAGCAATTTCTTGTGCAAGACCTTCTGCAATCGCTGTTTTGCCGACACCAGCCTCACCAATAAGGACGGGATTGTTTTTCCCGCGACGACAGAGGATTTGAATGACACGTGCAATCTCCTCAGTGCGTCCAATGACAGGATCGAGTTCTCCTTTTTTTGCAATTTCTGTAAGGTCACGTCCGAATGCTTTTAGCGCAGGCATTTTCGAGGATTGAGGAGAACCGATTCCCGTACCAGAGAGAACAGCCTCTGTATCATCATCATCATCATGTTCGCCAGGAATAAAATGAGGGTCTAATTCTTTGAGAATCTCATTACGTGTCTGTTCAATGTCTACTTCGAGATGTTGTAAGACACGGGAGGCAATGCCTTCTCCTTCACGTAACAAACCTAAGAGAAGATGTTCGGTGCCAACATAACTATGGGCAAGTGCTTTTGCTTCTTTACCGGCAAGTGCAATCACTTTTTTTACACGTGGTGTGTAGGGAATATTTCCGACAGGCTTTGAGCTGGATCCTTCGTTGCCAACCTGTTTCTTGACTTCCTCGCGTACAGATTCGAGATTGAGTCCCATTTTTTGGAGAACATTGACGGCAACACCTTGTCCAAGCTGAATCAGTCCTAAAAGAAGATGCTCTGTGCCGATATAGTCATGATGAAGTTCTTCAGCCTCCTTACGAGCAAGCATGAGGACTTCTTGAGCACGTGGTGTAAAGTTATTGAGCATAAATTAAATTGATGGTTCGTAGGTAAAATAAACTACACGAGAGAATGTCTCTTCGCAATTTGTAATTAGCGCAATAATGGCTTAGGTAAATTTTTGAACTTAGTTCGGATGAGTTTTGCACGAAGAGAATCACGTATCTTAGTGGTTGTTTTTAGAAGTTGAGCTCTTTTCTGTAAATGAGCGGGCTGTACTTCAATCAAGAGCGCATTCACGTCATGACTCACATCTGCAGGGAATAAACTCAAATCAATACCTAATTTAATTAAAGAGAGGAGATTTAATGCTTCTTTTGTCGTAATAGAATAAGCGTGACATAAAATACCATAGGTTCTTCCTACGTGATCTTCTAACTCTTCAGACTTTTGTTTGAGTAGAATGACTCGTGCATTGCTTTCATGTTGAATAATCTGCTCAATAACTACATGAAGTCGTTGAATAATATCCTCTTCTTTTTCACCGAGTGTTGTTTGATTGGAAATTTGAAAAAGATTGCCCATAGCATCTGTTCCTTCTCCATGAAGCCCTCGGACAACAAAGCCCATTTTATGCACAGCATTAATGATTTTATTCATGTATTCAAAGAGGACCAAGCCTGGTAAATGGAGCATCGCAGAGACACGCATGCCTGTCCCGACATTACTAGGACATGCTGTTAGATATCCGAGTTTAGGATGAAAGGCAAAAGCCAAGCGTTCCTCAAGGGCCGTATCAATTTTAGCAATCATGGAAAAGGCTTCTTTTAATTGAAACCCAGGAAGAATCGCTTGCATGCGCAGATGATCCTCTTCATTAATCATGACGCTTAATGTCTGATGAGTATTCATAACAAGAGCACTCCCAAAGGATTTTTGAGCATGCTCACAACTAATAAGATATCGTTCGACTAACACTTGTTTTTCTAGCAATGATAAATTTTCCATTCGTTCCGAAAAAGCCAAGGCCATTTCAGGTAAAGCTTCCACAGCACTTTTCATCTCTTCCATGAGTGTGATGCGTTCTGATTTTTTAGCCCATCCAGGGAATGGCTTTTGATGAAGATTACGAGCTAAGCGCACACGACTGCTGACCACGATTTGGGAGTGTGGGACTGAATCCATGCTTAAATCAGTTGTTTTATCAAAAAGATCAGAAAAGTTCATAAAAGCAAATCGTCGGCCTTAGAGGGAATGGGAGAGTCGATTTTTTTTTGGCGAGGAGACACCTTTTTTTCTAAATTATCCGGAGGATTTTTCTTGAGCTCCTCTAGCAGATCCCGGTAGTGAGCTGCATGCTCATAGTGTTCCTTGGAAATGGCATGCGCTAATGATTTTTGTAATTCCTCTAATTGAGAGGCTCTCGCATAGGCCTGAGCTATTTTTATTGGTACTTTGCCAGTGTGAACGATTCCTCGATGTAAATTGGGGAGCATCACAGAAAGACCTTCTATAAAAATATCATAACAGGCACTGCAGCCTAAGCGTCCGCGTTTTTTAAAATCACTTTGAGAAAAACCACACACAGGGCAGGAGAGGGACGAGTGAGCAATTTTATCATTAGCTTCAAGCCCTGAAAGCAAGTCAGTAAGTGCAAAACTCAAGGGATCATCAACTCCCTGTGCTTTCGAGCAAGAGGCACAAAGGTTGACCTTTTTAATATGTCCATGAGTCATTTGTGTTAAAAATATAGTTGCCTCTTTCGTGTTACAAACGTCGCAAAACATTGGATTAAAAATTTGTTGGCAATGATTCGTTTTTGAAAATTCTCATTCAAGAAAGGTATACACTGAGTAGCGATTATATTTTTAGAGAGCGCTTGGTCTGTGGCCTTGCGCTTTCTAAAAATCCTTGCGCTCTTTCATGTAATGTCAACCCGAATATTTCACACTAAATCTATTACGGCTTGTGGAAAGCTCATAATTACTGCGTTGGTCTCGAATTGTGATTTGGGCAACACCAGTGCTCGGGAGAGCCTGGGGTAGACTGCCGTAAACGGTTAGGTTGGGGCAGCTCGGTAAGGGCGAGCCGAGCAGGTGCGAGCGAGTCAATATGGACACATACAGCCCGGCATCACAATCCTTCACCCGCCTTGTACTAACAAGCTTTGCACTGCGCCTCATTACGATTCATTATGAAATATTCGGGTTAATCGCAATGAAGCATAGCATGCTTGGCAAATGCTCTTGCTTATTGATGCTAGCCCGGATATTTCATACTGATCTACTGCTGAGACCGGGAAGCCGGGGTGGATGTTGCGTTAGACTCCCATTGTGACTTGTGCGGTATGTACTCATACAGCCCTGCTTCAACATGTTTGTCTGCCTGACCTCATTATATTTCAGAGTTTCCTAGTCATCATCAGCATGAAACATCCGGGCTGAACGGTTATTATTACAGATTCATTGCTCGGCGATAAAAATTAAAAAATCATTTTTGATAAAATCTACTATGTTCGACTTTAGCCCTGCTCATCTTCACGTTGCGCTCAATCATATTCCAATTATTGGACTTACAGTAGCTTCTTTTCCTATTGTGATTGGCATTGTTGCTCAATGCAGAACGACTATTGCAACCGGTCTCCTTGCAACACTTTTGTGTGCAGCAGTGATGCCAGCTATTATGAAAACCGGAGGCAGAGCTGCCGATGCATTGGATGCTGGCACATTACAACCGGCCCTGGATCAAGCAGGAAAAAATGCATTGAGTCTTCATGCTAGTCGCGCAGAAACAACTACTCCTGTGGTTTATGCCAGCGCATTATTAGCGATACTTGCTCTTCTTGCCCTTATTAAATTTACCCAAGCAGCAACATGGCTTTCTTTTGCAGTGCTTTTGGGTAATACAGCTTCGATCTTGCTTGGAATCTGGACTGCAGAAGCTGGCGGAAAGATTCGCCACGAAGAATTTCGGCAGAAAATCCCATGGCAAGAACCAATTCAAAAAAATAATCTTGAGCCAATCTCTCCTGTGCTGCCTGAAGTACCGCAAATACCAATAACTACCCCAACATCAATGACCAATGGATAGTTTCTACTTCACCCCTGCCCATCTTCATCTTGCATTAAATCATATCCCCATCATCGGGCTTGTAGTGGCTACATTTCCTATTCTTGTTGGGATTATGACTCGTTGCCGAGCTACGATTGCATCTGGGCTTCTTGCCACGATCCTTTGTGCAAGCGCTATGCCTTCTATTATGCAGACAGGACATCAAGCTGCGGTTGATTTTAAGACAGGGATTTCGACTCCACCACTGGATGCAGTAGGAAAAAATGCCCTGAGCCTTCATGCTAGGCGTGCTAAAAAAACAACTCCCTTCCTCTATGCAAGTGCACTTTTAGCGCTCTTGGCTCTATTTGCTCTCATAAAATTTTCGCAGGCAGCCAGAGTGCTTTCCATCGGAGTCATACTCGGTAATACGGCTGCTATTTTACTGGCGATCTCCGCGGCAGAGGCCGGAGGACAAATTCGTCATTTGGAATTCCGTCCTATCGAAACAGAAAAAGTTATTTGAGTATTCGTTTAGCCCGCATATTTCATAGCGATCTACTGCGGAGGTCGGGAAAGTAGGATGGATGCTTCGCTCAAGCTCGAAGTTTTCCTCGGGCAACACCAGTGCTCGGGAGAGCCTGGGGTAGACTGCCGTAACCGTTAGGTTAGGGGCAGCCCGCAAGGGCGAGCCGAGCAGGTGCGAGCGAGTCAATATGTACTCATACAGCCGTTGTCGCACTCCATCACCTTCGTTGACTCGCTTGGCGAAGCTCGTCTCGCCCTTTGAAGGTCTGCCTAAAAGAGCCTGCAAACTCTGGGAGAGCCTGCAAACTCTGGGCAGTCTCCACCGCGGTCTCTTGGGCCGCCGGTGGTGTCACCATTAGGATTCGCGGCGCCTCGCGACGAATCAGTATGAAATATCCGGGCTAGAACTGATACCCTACAGTGAAGTTAAACTGCCCATTGCTTTTATTGTAAGATTGATATTTTACGGGATAACCCCAGTCGATATTCACTGGGCCAATTGGGAGCTCTAAACGAACACCAATACCAACGTCACCGCAGGCATCAACTGTCGAGTAATCATAGGATCCCGCATTGACAAGACCCCAGTCAGAAAAGAGTGCAGCACGCACACGAGTGATGATAGGAATTGTTAATTCGCCAGTTCCATAGGCAGAGGAATTACCACCAATAGGATTATTATTTCCATCGACAGGACTTACTTTACGGAAGAAGAAACCGCGAAGGTTATTGGCGCCACCAAGGTAGAGTTCATCAAAGACGGGTGGTGTTCCAATCCCTTTAGAGCCAGCGCTCCAAGAATTCACTGCCGCTACAGCTCCTTTGGTTAAAAAAATCATATCCCAAGGAAGTGAGAAATATTTTTTACCCTCCAAGGTGATTCCATAATCTTGGACATTTCCTCCCAAACCACCACCTGCCCCAAAAAAGGTGACGTCGACCTGGTGTCCTTTTCGTGGTAGAAAAAGATTATTGCGAGTATCCCAATTTAAGGACGCCAAGACGGCGCTCTTAAAATAAGGGCTGTTGTTTGCATCACTTTGAATAGGACTATTAGCCGGAACCGAATTGCTTTGAACATTAAAAATAGAGATTTGTTCAGGGCGATATTCCAGGCTGCCTGCTAAACAAGGGATAATTTCTTTACGCACTTGAAGTGCCGTTCCCCAATTGGATTGATTGTAGACAGGACTTAAAAAAGAAGCCTCATGGTAATAGATTTCACCGCCGACAGAAACCTTGTATCCCATAAACCATGGCTCGGTAAGCGATGCTGTAAAATCTTTACGTTGCACACCGTATTGAACCCGTGTTCGAAAACGTTCGCCCCCACCAGTAAAGTTGGGCCAATTAAAAAGATCAAAATTCGACTGCTCGACTTCGGCAAAGCCAATCAAGTTATCAATGGAATTAAAGCCAGCACCAAAATGGAGTGCGCCAGTTTTTTTCTCTTCGACAATGACTTTAAGATCCTTGCGGCCGGGGACCAAGGTGTCTTCAGGAACACAATCAACCTTAGAAAAGTAATTTAAATTCATGAGGCGAGTTTTGCTTAAGTCAACTGCAGTCGTATTATAGAGCTCGCCTGGTTGTATTACCATTTCACGACGGATGACTTTATCTTGGGTCTTCGTATTGCCTTGAATGGTCATTAAGTTAAGATACGACTCTATGCCTTCCTCAATATGGTAGCTGAGATCAATTTCAGTTTCTGAAACCGAGGTGATCTGAGGCTGAACAGACATGTCCACGTATCCTCGTGAACCGTAAAAATCACGTATTTTTTTTAAATCTGCTCCCATCCCTTCTGGTGTATAGAGCGAGCCAGACGTCATCTTCATCTCATGTTCTAATGTTGATACTGGAGCAATATTCATCCCCTCTATTTTAAGGTGATGGACGCGATATTGCGGGCCTTCATTGATCGTGAGGGTGAGGGTGATGCCATTTTTTTGGTTAGGCGTTGTTTCAACGTGAGTCACTTTAGCATCAGCAAAGCCACGGTTCTGATAGAGCGTTCTGATGAATTCTTGATCTTCATCAATCTCAGAGGGAAGAAGACGCCCGCTTTTTGTTAAGAAAGAAAGTAGATTGGCCGTTTTTGTTTTCATCACCTTGAGTAAGTCTGCGGGCTGAACGGAATAATTTCCCACAAAGCAAATTTTCGTCACGACGAGCTTAGGTCCTTCCTTAATATGAAACACAACGCTCATACGCTTGTTTCCTAATTCTCGAGAGGTTGTCTCAATATTCACATCTGTGTAGTTGTGATCTTCATAGAGTTTTAAAATTTTTTGTCGGTCATCAGCGATGCGCTCGTCACTAAAAGCGTCTCCTGGCTTAGTCGCAATTTCCTTTCTAATTTTAGAGGGAGTAATGGCAGAGGCTCCTTGAATCAAGACTTCTTCAATTTTAGGCCGACCTTGGAGAAGGACTGTTACCTTCACGCCTCCATCAACTGGCTCAGCAAAAATTCTTGCGTTCGAAATTTCGCCGGTTGCATAGAGTGCTTTGACATCTTCTTCGACCAAATGATCATTAAAGGGCTGGTCGACTTTTGTGGCTAGGTTATCTAAAACACGTTCGCGACTCATGCTACTGAAGCCTACAAACTGAACATTAATTTCCTTAATGAGTGGCGCAAAATTTGTTCCTGGCGGGACTTGAGAATCAAGAGATATGGGAAATATAAAAAATATTCCCCAGGCAACAAAAAAGCATTTTTTTAAAAAATTAGGGGCAAAAGGAATCATGCGCATGGTATCATCAAAGGGTCCATTGAAGAGTGAAATAGGTCACAGGGTCAAGCGGGAAGAAACTATTTTTCACGCTTGCAGGATTGCTAATAACTCAGAGAGCTTGGTGATTCTAAAATCAAAAAGCCCGAGTTCCTTCTCTTCTTCAACCCCAAGATCCATCCAGACCGAAGCGATCCCTGAGGCATGCGCACCTGCTATATCACGTTCTAGACTGTTACCAATCATGATGGCTTCTGAAGCGGAAACGCGAAGTTGATCCAACATTTTTTGAAAAATAAGGGGCTTAGGTTTTCCAACACCGTGATCTCCTGAAATGATGATTGCAGAAAAAAGAGGCTCAAGCCCAGAGTGGCTTAATTTCTCTCGCTGCAAATCAGGAGCTCCATTTGTTAAGAGTCCGAGATGATAATTTTTTGCAAGTTCACGGAGCAATGCGAATGTCCCGGTAAATAGCCGTTGACGTGCACGCCGCTCGTTCTCAAAGAGCGCGACACATTGTTCTGAAACTTTTGGAGTCTCTGGATATTCTTTGAGTATTTCATCAAATACCCCCTGACGATATGCAAGAGCCCAGGTGCGCAAAGCCCTTAGTTCCTCTTGTTCTCCATGAAAATGGCCCCAGAGACATTCCATGGCACTAATGCCAATTGAGGAACAAAAAGAATAACAGGGACCTTCCTTCCATTTTTTTTTAGCGATCATCGACACATCCTTGATGAAGTGCTCCTGCTCCTCCCTAGTATTGATTCGAAGAAATTCGGCAACGTTTCTTAGGGCCTCACCTGACACTTCTTCGTCGACAAGTAGGGTGTCATCCAAATCAAAAATAAGCGCACGCGCCTGCAAGACCGGAGAAACATATTTTTTGGGTTTTTTCGCCTGCATGTCATTGCCATGGCATAGTTCATCGGGGTCTGTTAACCCGGATATTTCATACTGATCGTGACGAGGAGACTGCGAAGGTTTATGGGGTAAGGCGAGTGATGAAGTCTGACGACGGCTGTATGAGTCCATACTGCCCGAGGAAGACTTCGAGCTCAACAGAGCATCCATCAGGCTTCCCGGCCTCCGCAGTAGATCAGTATGAAATATCCGGGTTAAGCAGGCTGCGCGCATGATAAGAAATATCCGGATTAAAGCTTGAGCAAGTGATGCAGCGCAGAAGCGATCGTCGAGGCCGTGGGACGATGTGTTCCCCAGAGCGCAGGATGGAAGGGAACCGGTGTATCTTTTGCATTGAGGCGCTGAGGAGGGGCATCTAGAAGCCCGAAGCCCTCTGCAGTCACACGCGCGATGACTTCAGCGGCAACACCACTCCACGGGAACGCTTCACTCACAACTAATAGACGTCCTGTCCGTGCTACGGAAGCTAAGATGGTATCAGTGTCCAGGGGTTTGACAGACCGAAGATCGACCACTTCAATTTCATACCCATCATGGGCTAATGCTGCAGCAGCAGCTAATGACTCATGGAGCATGGCACTATAGGTCACAAGGGTGGCATCACGACCAGGACGTGTGACCCTTGCCTTATTAGACGGGAGCGCGCATGTGGGAAGTGCCTCGGCTTTGAGATGATAATAGAGAAATTTATGCTCACAAAAAATCACTGGATCATCGATAGTAATGGCCTCGAGGAGCATTGTGTAGGCGTCTTCAACGGTCCCCGGAGTCATGACCACAAGTCCAGGAAAATGGGCATAGATGGCCTCTAGGCTTTGACTGTGAAAGGGGCCGCCACCAGACGTTCCTCCGCAGGGCAGGCGCACGACAAGAGGGCAAGGGACTTCTGTTCGATAAAACAAGGTTGCCGCATGATTGACAATTTGGTTCAAACCACAGGTTGAAAAATCGGCAAACTGCATTTCAATAATGGGTCGCATTCCCTCAATCGCAGCGCCAATAGCCATGCCAATCATAGCATCTTCACTAATTGGAGCGTCCATGACGCGGCCAGGGAATTGCTTGGCAAGATTTTTTGTGGCTTTAAAAGCTCCTCCAAAAACACCTACATCCTGGCCATAAATAAACACCCTAGAATCTTCTTCTAGTGCTCGTGCCTGGGCTGCACGAATTGCCTCAAGGTAAGTAATGCTGGTCATGTTAGTTTGTGAGAAAATAGGAGATGCGCATTAGAAAATAGTAGATATCGAGAAGATGTCGAGATCTAGCCCTAATATTTCACACCGATCACCTGCGGAGGCCTGGAAGCATTGTGACTTGGACAACACCAGTGCTCGGGAGAGCCTGGGGTAGACTGCCGTAACCGTTAGGTTAGGGGCAGCCGGTCAGGGCGAGCCGAGTAAGGTGCGAGCGAGTCAATATGGACACATACAGCCCGGCGTCAAAATGCTGGGTCTGCGTTGACTCGCTTAGCGAAGCTCGTCTCGCCCTTTGAAGGTCTGCCTCAAAGAGCCTACAAATAGAGCCTACAAATTCTAGGCAGTCTCTCCCGCGGTCTCTTGGGCCGCCGGTGGTGCCCCATAAGGCTTCGCGGTCTCTTTGTCACGATCAGTATGAAATATCCGGGTTAAAACCAGGATAAAAAATAATGAGTTGTTTCTTTTGCCAACTTCATGTAAAGCAGTGCACCGCCATTTATAAAAAATATAAAAAATTCTATGTTTAACCTCATGCAACTCTCAAAGAACGGTATTCATCTTGCTATGATCTGTGGATCCTTTGGCATTATTGTGGCACTTGTTCTTATCCGCTCGATTCTTAAAGCGCCGGCTGGCACTCGCAAAATGGGTACTATTGCAGCAGCTATTGAGGAGGGTGCTAAGGCTTATCTCAATCGACAAATCACTGCTATTTCTCTCATCGCAGTAATGATTGTTGGAGCGCTTCTCTACTTCAAAGGACAAACCACCTCGACTGGTTTTATTATTGGTGCTGTTTGTTCGCTTGCAGCCGGGTACGTTGGCATGCGCATTGCTGTGGTTGCCAATCTTCGGACCGCCGCAGGAGCTTTGCTCTCACGTCATACAGCCATGCGCATGGCATTTAGTGGTGGAGCAGTAACTGGCTTATTAGTGGTGGGTCTTGCGCTCCTCTCAGTTGGAGGATTTTTTGTCTTAGCATCTCAACTCTTAGGTGAGGCAGAAGCTGTGAGTAGCCTCATTGGCCTCGCGCTCGGGGCAAGTCTTATTAGCGTATTTGCACGTCTTGGTGGTGGCATCTATACGAAGGCAGCTGATGTTGGAGCTGATCTTGTGGGTAAAATTGAACAAAATCTCGACGAAGATGATCCCCGTAATCCTGCTACTATTGCTGATAATGTCGGTGATAATGTGGGTGACTGCGCAGGAATGGCTGCTGATGTTTTTGAAACCTATGCGGTGAGTTTAATTGGGGCCATCTTTGTTGGTTTTCTGACATTGAAATCGACTCCTGCGGCAATGATTTATCCCTTCGTGCTTGGTGGTATTTCTGTGATTGGTTCCATATTTGCTATTTTCTATGTGAATGCTTCCAAGCAAAAACCAGGAGCCTCACTCATCACTGCAGTTGTTTTAAATGTACTTTTTTCAGCAGTTTTATTTTATCCGGCGACAAAGCTTCTTTTTCCAACGGCAATAGCAAGCACTGAAAAAATGCTCACTGCCAATGGTCTCTATGCATCTGCACTCATCGGACTGGTGATGACGGCGATTATTGTACTCATCACAAATTATTTTACATCGACTCATTATGAACCTGTGCGCCGTATTGCACGTGCCTCTGAAACTGGTCATGGAACCAATATCATTGCTGGTATTGCTGTAGGTAACCATGCGACTGTGCTGCCAGCCATATTTATTATTGCTGCGATCCTGGGTAGTTTTGAACTTGCAGGACTCTATGGTGTTGCTGTAGCCGTTATGAGCATGCTCTCGCTATCAGGTATTGTGATCTCGCTGGATGCTTTTGGTCCTATCACCGATAATGCTGGTGGTATTGCCGTCATGAGTGAATCTCCCAAATCAGCACGGCAAATTACCGATGAGCTTGATGCTGTAGGTAACACCATGAAGGCCGTCACAAAAGGATATGCCATTGCCTCGGCCGGTCTTGCAGCATTAGTTCTCTTTGGATCCTATGTTGAAGAGCTAAGAAATCACATGAATGGTGCTATGGCGTTAGCTTTTTCACTTTCTGATCCACGCGTCATTGCAGGCCTCTTGATTGGAGGGCTTCTTCCGTTTGTTTTTTCTGCCTTTAGTATCGATGCCGTTGGTAAGGCAGCAGGAGCTGTAGTCTTAGAAGTACGTCGTCAACTCAAATTGCACCCTGGAATTCTCACTGGCAAAGATACTCCTGAGTATGGAACCTGTGTTGACATTGTCACCAAAGCGGCACTGCGCGAGATGATTATTCCTGCACTGCTCCCGATTGGTACGGTTATTGCTGTCGGTTTTATCCCATGGCTAGGTGCAGTTGCTCTAGGAGGAGTCCTAGTAGGCACGATTGTCACAGGACTTTTTCTTGCCATTTCGATGACCTCTAGTGGTGGTGCATGGGACAATGCTAAGAAATATATTGAAGAAGGCAACCATGGTGGGAAAGGCTCCTCGGCTCATTCTGCTGCGGTGACCGGTGATACGGTGGGTGATCCGTATAAAGACACGGCAGGACCTGCTATTAATCCGATGATTAAGGTTGTTAATATTGTAGCGATTCTCATCGTTCCTCTCTTGTTTAAATAAAAAAAGAAGAATTTATAGGGTGGAAGAAGAAAAACAGACCCATGAATCTTCTTCCTCCTAGTATTGCTGTTATTGGCAGTGAGCTCGTGTTGGCGTGGAGTGATGATGTCGAAGAATACCTCCCGCTGCGCACATTGCGTGAAGCCTGTCCCTGCGCTGCATGTGCCGGAGAGCCTGATGTGATGGGTCAGATGCCTTCCTTAGGAAAAAAAACATTCACTTCAGAAAGTTTTGTAGTCACAAAATATGCATTTGTGGGAGGCTATGCGCTGCAATTTTTCTGGGGCGATGGGCATAGCAGTGGGATTTATTCTTTTGAGTATTTGAAAAATATTGACCCTAAAACAATAACCCCATAAATATGGGTCGCTATGAATGGGAAAACTACATTAGAACTTCCAGCTCCACTTCTTCATTAGGTTAACCCGGATATTTCACACTAAATCTATTACGGCTTGTGGAAAGCTCATCATTACTGCGTTGGTCTCGAATTGTGATTTGGGCAACACCAGTGCTCGGGAGAGCCTGGGGTAGACTGCCGCAACCGTTAGGTTAGGGGCAGCCCGTAAGGGCGAGTCGAGCAGGTGCGAGCGAGTCAATATGAAAAATACAGTCGTCGTCGCAATCCATCACCTTCGTTGACTCGCTTGGCGAAGCTCGTCTCGCCCTTTGAAGGTCTGCCTAAAGGCAGTCTCCACCGCGGTCTCTTGGGCCGCCGGTAGTTTCACCATCAGGATTCGCGGCTCCTCGCGACGAATCAGTATGAAATATGCGGATTAAGCAATATGTGCACAGCCCCTCGTGACAATTTAGTATAAAAATCTCCGGGCGATGCGTATTTAGGCATTAACTTTATATTTTTACTAAAAGGCGACATTCTGATCGTCATGCTGGGCGTGAAGCAATAATATCGCAAAAATATGATTCGTTCTCTTCAACATCGCCGCTGGATTATCGTCGTGCTGGGTTTTCTCAGTGCCACCAATCCGCTCTCAACGGATATGTACTTACCGGCCTTTCAGGAGATTGCCTATGATCTGCACACAACGACGGCAGCATTATCCTTTACGCTTTCAAGTTATTTTATCGGGATTGGTGTGGGGCAGATGTTATATGGTCCCATTATAGATCGTTTCGGCCGCAAGAAGCCCCTGTACCTTGGGCTTGCGCTCTATATCTTTGCCTCTTTGGGTTGCATCTTTTCGCGCAACTTGTCGGAGCTTGTGATGTGGCGTTTTGTTTCTGCAGTCGGGGGATGTGTTGCTACGGTGGTGAGTATGGCCATGGTGCGGGACTTGTTTACCGTAAAGGAAAGTACAAAAGTTTTTTCACACCTCATGCTCGTTCTTGGAGTTTCTCCGCTTCTTGCGCCAAGCATAGGAAGCTTGGTGGCCACTCATATTGGATGGCATGGTTCCTTTATGATTTTGATCCTGCTCGTTGGGCTCATGATCATTTCTGCCGCATGGATTCTTCCAGAAAGTCACCCCGGAGATACATCCGTAAAACTCACTCCTAGATCTATTTTGCGTGATTATTGGGGGCTCTTTTATCACCCTCAATTTTTTATCTATGCTCTCATTGGAGGTTTTTCCTTTGCCTCGCTCTTTGGTTTTATTGCTGCATCACCGGTGCTGTTGTTTGATTTTTTTAAGGTTAGTATTTACAGCTATGGTTTTATTTTTACCTCACTTGCCGCTGGTTATATTAGCGGCAGTCAAGTGAATCTTTTGCTATTGCGCTATTTTCCTTCTCTTCAGGTGCTGCGCATAGCCCTTGGGTTAGAGCTTTTCATGTGTTTAAGCTTAACAGCTCTTACATGGATGCATTGGTTCTGCTTACCAGTTGTCTTTCTCTTGCTCTTTGGAATGTTGTTAGCTGTGGGATGTGTCTCTCCTAATGCAACGGCATTTGCCATGGCCCCTTTTGAAAGAAGGGCAGGCAGAGCCTCTGCACTTTTAAATACCATTCAGATTGTTTTAGGGACACTAACCTCGATTGCCATTGGACTCATTGATATGAAGACCATGTTTCCTATGGCTGTTGTCTTAACCATTCCTCCTTTGATAGCGGGCCTGCTATTTTATTTCAAAAATCAGTTATTAAGAGAAAGAGCATTGTAGAAAAGTCCTTTTTTCTTTCGGTCTGCAGAGCTGGCTCTTCGAGTTTTCTTTTAGGATGATTTTTTATGAGCCCGGTTTTTGTTGGTGATTTTTTTGTTAGGACAGCCACATCCTCCTCCACATCCGCGGTTGTGACGCTTTTGCCACAACGTCCAGATAAAGGTAAGGAGAACCAAAAGGACGATGAGTAGTGCTATCTTTGTTTGTAATGAGGAAGTCATGAGGTGCATTTATCCAACGTGAATAATCATGGTGTGCTTGTGCAAAAAGGAACTTTTTCCTCTCACACGATTTCGCAAAAAAGCTCAAACAATAATGGTATTGCTTGATGATGATACCGTCGGAATGTTTCACACTAGCCCGGATATTTTATACTGAATCGTCATGAGGCGCTGTGCAAAGCTCATAATTACTGTATTGGTCTTATAATGTATTAAATTGAGAAGGGCACGCCATAAGCTTTCGCGGTCTCCTCGTCACGATCAGTATGAAATATCCGGGTATAATAAGCTTTGCACTGCGCCTCATGACGATTCAGTATGAAATATCCGGGTTAAATTCTCTGCCGTTTTCTCATGCATTCTTTTCATTACATTAATAGCATTCTCCATTGTGAAGGAGTTGACCTAGAAAGCTTGTCTCAAGAGGTTGGGACACCTGCCTATGTCTACTCAGCAAGAACTATTCGTGATCATTTTCGTGCTCTTCAAAAGGCCCTTGGATCTCTCCCTCATCGGCTCTGTTATGCGGTGAAGGCTAATAGCAATCTTGCCATTCTACGTTTGTTAAAAGAGGAGGGAGCCGGATTTGATATTGTTTCTGGAGGGGAGCTCTTTAAAGTCCTCAAAGCAGGCGGGAGTGCAGGTCAGTGCACCTTTGCAGGAGTGGGCAAGATGCCTCATGAAATTGAGTACGCCTTAGGCGAGGGGGTTTACTCCTTCAATGTGGAGTCAGAAGGAGAGCTCGACCTCATCAATGCCATTGCCGGAAGACTAGGCTGCAAGGCCCCTATCGCCCTGCGTGTCAATCCTGATGTCGATACGCCAACGCATCACTACATTTCTACTGGGAGACATAAAAATAAATTTGGCATCGGTCTTGATCGTGCAGAGTCGCTCTATGAACGAGCCGCCTCCTTACCTCATCTCAAGATCCGCGGCATTCAAACCCACATTGGCTCTCAAATTCTCCGCGCAGCGCCTTTCCTGGAGGCTGTTGAGAAACTCACGCCGCTCGTGCAGAGAATTCAGGCACGCTATGCCTTAGAATTTTTTAGTATTGGGGGTGGTCTTGGGATTGTTTATCAAGGGGCACTTGCAAGTGGCGATGCCGCGTGGTGGGCTCAAGAAAGCACAGGGGAGAGGCTTTCTGCGGATGACTACGCACGTCACATTCTCAAACCACTCGAGCAGCTCAATCTCCCCATTTTCTTAGAGCCAGGGAGGTTTCTCGTTGGCAATGCCGGAGTCTTACTCACAAAAGTCCTCTACCGCAAAGAGACGCCCGAGAAAAACTTCCTCATCGTCGATGCCGGGATGAATGATCTCATTCGCCCTGCACTCTACCAAGGGTATCATGATCTTGAGCCACTTGTGGCACCTGAGGAGCGTCCCTTGGAAAAGATCGATGTTGTTGGTCCTGTCTGTGAAAGTGGTGATTTTTTTGCACAAGGGCGGATGCTTCCTCGTATGGAAGTTGGGGAGAAGCTTGCCATCATGAGCGCAGGCGCCTATGGCCTCGTCATGGCATCAAACTACAATGCCCGTCCCTTACCACCAGAAATCCTCGTTAACGGCAGCACCGCCTCCCTCGTGCGTCGCCGCCAGAGCTGGGAAGATCTCGTGCGCGAAGAAATCTAGCCCGGATATTTCATGCCTTATCGTGACGAGGAGGCTTGCGAAGGCTGATGGGCTAGAGTAGAGCAATATTTTATTGCCACAAAGTTTTGCTCACTGTTATCATCGTCTTCATGTCGATCTTTTCGATGGAGCCGGTCTCATCCTTACAAGAAGGGCAACCGGCAGAAGAATAACAAGCTCAAAACCGATCGCGGTACAACGCATCGGAAGTCACAAAAACCAAAAAAACGATATGGTAGATTCTCTTGCTAAAGGCGCTAGATGGACAGCTGGCCGCTTGTTTTCCGATTTGAATCCTAACAACAAGACAGAGTCTATCATCGATCATCGATACCATGCGGATTTTGCCAGCTTTAATAAATCAATAGAAGATAAAGTAAAAGGAACAAAAGAAGATAAAGTAAAAGGAATAAAAGGAATAAAACCAACTCTTACTCCAGAACAGGCTCGAGAGAAGCTGATCCAATATCGTGAATTGGTAAAAGCACAGTATGATTTAGGCGGGTCTGGCAACCTTTCTCTTCAGGAAGAAAACAAAAGTGTGATAGCACATGCAACCAAAGAATCAGAAAAAGATGCCCATGCTGTTCGCAACATTACAACAGTAACCCCACCAGACGATGGTGAGGCTCGTCCCTTAATTAGTAGACTTAGTTTGCCTAGTTTAGAAAGCAGCTCGCCGCGCCCCAGATCAAACTCGACGTCATCGGTTGATTCCTCAACGAGTAGAGGCTCAAATGATGTTTTAGGATATCGGAGCTCTAGATTCAGCAGCACAAGCGACAGCAATCTACCCCCCCCTCCTCTCTCTCCGGAGAGGAATAGTAGATCTGCAGAAACAGCATCACTCGTGGGGAAGAAACAACAATTATTCAGCGCTTTTAACAGTAGCGGTTTGCAGGGTAATAAACCTACTGGTGAGCAGGGGCACACAGTTTTAGGGGGAATAAGGTGTGCACGCTTCCTAGAAAGAGATGTGTCTCAGCGAGTTACCCGAACGTCATCAGACCCTGATCAGCCAAGAGAATCAGAAGGCTATCCGCTTGGCGCCCTTCATATCGGTGGAATACGTCAAGCAGGGATGCGAGGACCATCTCACCAAAGACAATACATGCCTAATAGTGTCGACAGTAGGCTAACGCCTGTTACTAACCCAAAAACAATTGCCTTTTTTCAGCAAAAAGAAGGGCAAGGTGATGTGACTACTTAAGAGGGTTGATCACTTTGAGGAAGTCAAATTTGCGAAAGTCAGTGTCTGCAGAGTAGATGGTTTTAACACCATGTTGTCGCAGGATTGCTGCTAGATGCGCATCAGGAACAAGGTTCCCGCGGACATGAAGCCCCTTAGTTGTGTGTGCATAGTGCTCGGCGAAACCTTCTTCTTCTCCAATCATTCTGACCTGAGGCAAAGCAAGCAAATCTTCAATATTTTTCCACGCTTCTTGAGGGGTAAGAGGAATAGGAAAAACGCTCGGGTGTGTTGTCATTCTTTGATAGCTCATTAACGTCATCCATGGCAGGAAGAGAAGTTCAGACTCATTGAGTTTCTCATCAAGAAAAGAAATTGCTTGTTGTTGGTAATCTTTGTCGCCTTGATTAGAAGCATAGACAAAAATATTAACATCAATAGAGTAGCTCATTTTTTTTGGTAAAATTCTTGATCAAGAATTTTGTAAAGAGCTTCTTTATCAGAGATATCAATTTTTGCTGGCCCCATATTTTTTGAGTGCCATTTAAACTTTGGAGGCGTTTTCTTTTTTGCTTTATGAGCGGATAATGCCTCTGCAAGCAGTGCCGTCGCTGCTTTTCCAAGGGAAAAAGAATGACTCTTGCTAAAGGCTTTGAGCTCTTTAAGAATAGGTAGTTCTAGATCAAGTGTTGTTCTCATGATGCGTGATGTTTCTCAAAAGAGCATCAGATGTCAATAAAAAATGAAGTGAAGCATGATGGGTATGAGGTGGGGTTAGGACATGGGGAACACGATGGTGTTTGTTGAGATGATTGTTTTGGGTTATTGTTACTAGTTTTGAAAATGGAAGCTACTCACTTGATAGCCTCCTGGCATGAGCCATCATTTTTCTTGGTCCCAATTTTTATCTATGAGCTCTGATCAAACGTTTCTTAATTTTTCAAAAGAAGAAGATATTCCCGGTCCTGTAACAAAGGATCTGCTCGCCCTGCGCAAAGAGATTCAGCATCACGACGTCCTCTACTATGATCAGGCGACGCCTCGGATTTCAGATCGTGAGTATGATCGGCTCTATGGGGAGCTCCTTGCCTTAGAAAAAAAATATCCGACCCTCATCACCAAGGACTCACCTACCCAACGCGTCCGTGAGCGAGCACAAGGATTTCAAAGTGGCCGGCATCATGTGCCCATGCAGAGTCTAGAGAATACGTACTGCGAAGAGGAGGTGCTCGACTTTATCAAACGCCTCCACAAGCTTCTTCCTAAGAATCTGGTTTCAGAGTCTAGGGAAGCTGCAAGTAACGGCCTCGCTCTATCCATTGCTTCCGGTAAACGCGATCACTCTACGCTCTCGACTTCTTCTTCATCAGCCACAGCGACTGTAACAACAGATTCTAAAAAAGAGGATCCAGCAGAGGAGCCCATCGCCCTCACCCTCGAGCCTAAGATTGATGGGGTGGCCATTTCCTTGCTCTACCGTGATGGAATCTTTGTGCGTGGGCTCACGCGTGGTGATGGAACGTGCGGCGATGATGTGACGCGTAATCTTGAGGTGATGCCAATGATTCCAAAAAAACTACACGGCACGGCGCCCTCTCTTCTAGAAGTGCGTGGGGAGGTTTATCTTTCTAAAAAAATGTTTCTCACGCTCAATACCGAGCGTGATGAGGCAGGCTTACCCGTCTTTGCCAATCCGCGTAATGCGGCGGCCGGTTCGCTCAAGCAGCTGGATCCCTCGATTGTGAAGGAGCGTCACTTAGAAGCGATTTTTTATGGTTGTGGGGCACTCGAAGGGATGTTGATGACGACACAGACGGAGTTGATTGAAAAACTGCGTGCCTGGGGTCTTCCCACCCATGAGAGCATAGAATGCGTACGAACCCCACAGGAGGTATTGCAAGGGATCGAGCGTCTGGGAAAGATCCGTCATGATTATGTGTTTGAAACCGATGGAGCTGTTCTTAAGGTCGATTCCTTCGCACAGCGAGCACGTCTTGGATCAACGAGCAAAGCCCCTCGCTGGGCTATTGCCTTTAAATATGAGCCAGAGCAAGCCACAACACGCTTGCTTGGGATCACCATTCAGGTGGGGCGCTCCGGAGTCTTAACCCCAGTTGCTGAGCTAGAGCCTGTCTTCTTAGCGGGGAGTAAGGTCTCACGTGCAACCCTCCATAACGAAGAGGAAATTCGGCGTAAAGATCTGCGTATTGGCGATGCTGTTGTGATTGAAAAGGCAGGAGAGGTGATTCCCTCGGTCGTCGGTGTCATTTACGAAAAGCGCGATGGGACCGAGCGAGCCTTTCACATGCCAATATGCTGTCCCTCCTGTCACGGGCCTGTCACCCGAAGGGCTAAGGAGGTGGCCCTGCGATGCCTTAATGATGACTGTCCTGCACAGCTACGCCGACGCATCGAATACTTTGCAAGCCGTCACGCCATGGATATTGCAGGCCTTGGGGAAGCGGTGGTTGCCCAGCTCATCGAAGCGCGGCTCGTCCACAATATCGCTGATCTTTATCATTTGCATGCAGAGGAGCTCTTAGCGCTTGAGCGCATGGGAGAGAAAAGTGTCCACAACCTTCTTAAGGCTATTGATCAAAGTCGTCGTCAACCGCTCTGGCGCTTGTTGGTGGGTCTTGGGATCACCCATGTCGGTGTGAGAGCTGCTCGCACACTCGCCGAGCACTTTCATACGTTAGAACAATTATCCCTAGCCTCCATTCAAGAGCTCTGTGCTATGGAAGAAATCGGAAGTGTCATGGCTCAAAGCATTCATGATCACTTGCGTGAGCCTGCGATGCAACAACTCCTGGCAGCATTCAAAAAAGCAGGAGTGCATTTTGGGGAGAATGATCCCGTCTTAGTTGTCCAAAAAGGTCCGCTGCAAGGAACTATCTGGGTCATCACCGGAAGACTCAGCCAATCACGCGAAGCAATTGCCGAGCTGATTCGCTCTTTAGGAGGCAAGGTATCACTGAGTATCAGCGCTAAAACTACATATTTACTCGCAGGCGAAGACCCTGGAAGTAAGCTTGCACGCGCTCAAAAGCTAGGAGTGAGCGTTCTGGAGGAGTCGCGCTTTCGTGAGATGATTGGAGCTTAACCCGCATATTTCATACCGATCTACTGCGAGTTGCCTCATCAATAAATCAACGCTTGGTTTTGCTTGCTGGGAGTCTTTTGAATCGATACTCTTCAGCCTGATTTATGCGTTATCGTGATACTGTTTCTTTACCCAAAACTGATTTCCCCATGAGGGCAGGTCTTGCCACGCGTGAGGTAGAAATCCTCGCCCACTGGAATCGAGAAAATATTTACGATCACATTCAGCAGGCTCGAGAAGGCTCGCCGCGTTACATCCTTCATGATGGGCCTCCCTTTGCCAATGGGAAGGTGCATATGGGCACTGCCTTAAATAAGCTCATCAAGGATTTTGTGGTGAAGTCAAAAACGATGTCTGGCTTTCAGGCTCCCTATATTCCGGGTTGGGATTGTCATGGACTTCCTATTGAATTTAAAGTCGTGCAATCCTCAGAGGGGCTCACCCCTCTTGAGATTCGCAAAAAATCCGAAGCCTACGCGCGCTCCTTCATTGATATTCAACGTCAGGATTTTAAGCGCTTAGGCGTCTTTGGGGATTGGGAGAATCCTTATCTTACACTTGATCCTGCCTACGAAGCTCAGATCATTCGCTCCTTTGGCAAGATTGTCGAACGTGGACTCGTCTATCGCAGTAAGAAGCCGGTCCATTGGAGTACGGGCGCTCAGACCGCACTAGCAGAGGCGGAGATTGAATATCAGGAAAAGACATCTCCAGCTATTTATGTCGCCTTTCCTTGCAATCTCTCAGAGAGCTTGGAGAGCGTCGAGGAGGGGAGTGCCCCGTTGCTCAAGGAGCATCAAAGAGCTTTAGAAAATACGAATATTCTCATCTGGACAACGACTCCGTGGACCTTGCCTGCGAATGTGGCTATTGCGCTTAAAGCCGATGCCACCTACGTTATTTTGCATGCACGGAAAAAAGAGAGTACCCTTTTAGAATCCCAATACCTCGTTGCAGAAGCCCTCGTTGAAAAAATCTGTGAGGCCTGTGCCCTAGAAAAAATTTCCCTTGGACCGACCTTCTTAGGAAAAGAGCTCGAGGGGATGAGTGTGCAGCATCCTTTCTTGCGACGTAGGGCGACACTTCTGTGTGCTGACTTTGTGACCCTCGATACCGGCACTGGCCTTGTGCACATCGCTCCCGGGCACGGTGAAGACGACTATACCTTGGGCATGAAACATCATTTACCCCTTCTCTCGCCCGTAGATGATGCTGGTTGTTATACGCAGGAGTGCGGTCTTGCGCAGCTTGTCGGCAAGCACGTCTTTGCTGGGAATCAAGAGATTATCGATCTACTCGCCGCTCATGGGCTGCTACTAGGACATCACGACCACATTCATAGCTATCCGCATTGTTGGCGCTCGAAAACCCCGATTCTCTTTCGAGCTGTGGAGCAATTTTTTATTAATATTTCTAAGCTTCGTGAACAGGCGCTCCATGCTATTGATCAAGTGGTGTGGCTGCCTCATTGGGGACGTAATCGTATTCGTGGCACTGTGGAAAATCGTCCGGATTGGTGCATCTCGCGTCAACGCTCTTGGGGAGTGCCTTTACCTGTTTTTTATGACCAAGAAGATCAGCCTATTTTAGATCCTGCGATTATTAATAAGGTTGCCGAAGTCATTGCCGAACAGGGTTCTAATGCATGGTTCTCGCTAGATGATGCCACATGGTGTGAGCTTGTCGGAGCGCCTACGGGATCAACCCGTCGTTATGATACTCTTGATGTCTGGATTGATAGTGGTGTGAGTCATGAAGCAGTCTTGCGCACGAGGCAAGAATTGGACTTTCCAGCAGACCTCTATCTAGAGGCGACCGATCAGCATCGTGGTTGGTTTCAATCCTCACTCATGACCTCAATCGCGCTCCATGGTCTTGCCCCTTATAAAAGCGTCCTCACCCATGGCTATGTTGTGGATGTCGATACACGTGAGAAAATTTCAAAATCCAATCAAGGTACCCCCGGCTATCACAAACCAACGGAAGTAGAGCACTTTATTAAGACCTATGGCGCTGATATTGTGCGGCTCTGGGCGAGTAGCATTCAGATTACGGATGATGTTCCTTTTTCTGAGGAGATTTTTGCCCGTGTCACCGATGCGTATAGACGCTTGCGCAATACACTCCGGGTTCTTTTAGGAAATATTGCTGGATATGACCGAGATGCCTCTCCGGTGGAACCAAGTGGTATTGACGCATGGATCCTTGCGCGTCTCCAACAGGTGGTTAATATCTGCCGGGAAGCTTATGATGAGTTTGCCTTTCAACGCGTTTATCACACCATTAACCAATTTTGCACTATTGACTTGAGCAGTCACTACATTGATGCCACTAAGGACCGGCTCTACTGTGATCACGAGAGCTCAGCGCGTCGTCGCTCCACTCAGGCAACGATGGCGACTGTTTTTCAGACACTCACGCGTCTCCTGGCCCCAATCCTTGTCTTTACTGCGGAAGAAGCTTGGGGTCACTATTGCTCTACAAGCTCCATTCATGTAGAACTTTTTCCGCAGGTAAGACCAGTCGACGAGGTTCTCTTAGAGCGCTATGACAAGCTTTTTGCCTTGCGCGCAGAGATTGCACAAGCCCTAGAAAAAGCACAACATGATGGGCTTGTGTCCAATCCACTCGAGGCACGCGTGATGGTCACAACAGAAGACTCAATCCTTTTACAAAGTGCTTCAACTCCCGAGGCTCTTGCCCAGATCGAAGAACTTTTTATCCTAAGCCATCTTGAAATCAGCCAAGGAGAGAAGAGTATCACTATTGAAAAACAGACTGCCCAAAAATGTGAACGTTGTTGGCGTCATCGTGACGATGTGGGTACCCATATGGCCCATCCAACCTTGTGTAGCAGGTGTTGTACTGCTGTTGAAGAAAGATAAAACTCGATCAATGTAATTTTTTTATGACATCCCCGCTCTACTTTATCCCTATTGTTTTTTTATTAGTTGCTCTTGATCAGCTCACCAAGCTGCTTGTCCTCTGTGCTATTCCCCTCTATGGAACGCTTAAAATCATTCCTGGAATTTTTTATCTCACGCACCTCTACAATACGGGAGCTGCTTTTGGGATGATGCATGATAGCAATCGGTTTTTTATGATTGTTTCCCTTGCTGCCTTATTGATCTTATTTTGGCAGCGTCATCATTTTGTAGCACTCTCCTTGCAGCTCGGCTGGGTCTTACTGCTGAGTGGTATCCTTGGGAACCTTACGGATCGAATTTTCAGGGGACATGTCGTTGATTTTTTAGGCGTGCAGATTTGGAATTATTATTGGCCGCCCTTTAATGTGGCCGATACCTGCATTTGTATGGCGACGGGCTTTTTTTTACTTAGCGCCTTTTCCTCTCAACGAAAATAGCAGGAGGAGTGTGAAATATTCGCTTTAGATTGCATTTTTTGCAAAAGAGCTTAGCCCGGCTTTTTCGTGGGGATAACAGAAAAATTGGTAAAGCTCGCGCTTCTCTGTAAAAAATGCCGGGCTATCTGTATAATACACCTCCCAAATCACTATTCGAGACCAACGCAGTAATAGAGTCAAATGACTTTGAAATGAGTCGCCGAGTTATAGTGTATGCACTCCTCTCATTTCTCAATGAGAACTTGAGTTACTACTAACCTTCTGCTAGGAGAGGATGGTTCTTTTCAATAATTGATCCTTCTTCATGTCTTCTACTATCCAAAATCCCCACGATCGTTTCTTTCGCGCTTCGATGAGTAACCCAAAGGTGGCTCGGG
>Ga0214923_10002064_pt1 | contig 27477 bp, 28 predicted proteins | sample LL1510_MetaG_FD_177993 | JGI IMG/M metagenome (GOLD analysis project Ga0214923, IMG submission 177993) | Freshwater microbial communities from Lake Lanier, Atlanta, Georgia, United States - LL-1510 | ecosystem: Environmental > Aquatic > Freshwater > Lake | place: USA: Georgia | collected...
GAGGAATATTACCGATCATATTATTGTATCCATTTTGCTTGCCTGCGGGAACAGTAAAAGCAGCCCAGAAATCTAGATGATAGTTATCAAATCTAGCAGCAACAAGATCATTAAATGTAATAGTACATTCCTTGATAAGGTTGTGCATCAAGTTCTTAGTCCATCTGATGGTTGCAGTTGTAGGAGCAGTTCCAGTAATAAGTGAAACTGAAGGAATAGTAACTCTGAGCCAAGTTTGAAGCAAATAATCACCAGCACGAGAAATACTAGCAGACCATTCTTGATTCCAAGCAGGAGTTCCTGCTGAGCGACTTAGAGCAACCGGCACCTGTGTAAACCACGTGGATTTACGAGTTTCTCTTACAAAATAAGCAGTAGCATCGGGACCACCATACATATACTTTTCGATTTCATCGAAAGTAGCTAAATCAATAAAACCAGAGGTAACATTTGATGAAGTTAGATTAGACATTTTTTATTTAATGTTAAGAAAAAAAAAATTAATTAAAATAATTTTTAAAACTATTTTAAAGAAATAATATTTTTCTTTTTTAAATTTAATTTTTAAAACTTATTATTTGAATCTTCAATCATAAGTGTATAATCTAGTACGTATTTCTGGTACAATCTTTATCTAAAATTATATTTTATGTATTTTAAATAAATTTTATATTTTAGACTAATTGAGACTTTAAAAAAGTGATGTTCGAATTCCCGCATCGGGAACTTAATCGAATCAACTTGTGTAAACCAAGTTCCAGTTTAAATTTTTAATATATAAAATGACAACTATAAATAAATTTCAAAAAGTAAATGACTTATTTCAGTGTAAATTAAAACTAGAAAATGGTGAAGATTTTACAATACCTTTAAGATAAGATGGTTATATACATGCTACATCTTTATGTAAAGCTGCTGGAAAACCAGTTGGTAATTGGTTAAGATTAAAAGAAATAAATGAACTTCAAAATAATCTTAAAAAAGTGATATTCATAATCGAATATCACAAAATATAACTACAAATTCAGTTAAAAAAGAATTAATAAAAATAAACTTTTAAGATTAAATTATCGATAATTTTTTTCTTATCATTATATAAAGATGTCTGGATTTATTTTACAAAATTTTAGTAAAAATAAAAAACTTCCATATGGAAAAAAAATATTTATATATTTTCTGAAGCCTAGTCGATATACAGAAGGTGATATTTTTATTGATAATGATGAAATGGATTTTGCTGGCCTTTTAATTAAAATCGGCTTTTTTAAAGATATAGAAGATTATGAAAGACAGGGAAGATTGTATAGATTAGAAAAGGGTATAGAAAATGTAGTACCATATCAAACACAAATTCTAGGAATTGATGATCCATCTACAGGACGTGCTAATATTCAAGATCTTGATACAATAACAATTCAAGATAATATTACGACACCATTACCTATAGATCCTCCTCATCTTGATTATGGTAGAAAGAGGAGTACAAAAAGAAAAACAAGAAAAAGTGGTTCTAAAAGGAGTTCAAAAAGAAAAACAAGAAAGAGAGGTTCTAAAAGGAGTTCAAAAAGAAAAACAAGAAAGAGAGGTTCTAAAAGTAAAACAAAAAGAAAATCAAGAAAAAGAGGTTCTAAAAGAAAAACAAAAAGAAAATCAAGAAAAAGAGGTTCTAAAAGTAATTCAAAAAGAAAATCGAGAAAACAATATAAAAAACGTAAGTCCTTTTTTAGGCGTAAATTTAAATATGAAATTGATAGAAGTAAATATCCTAAAACAGAAAAATTTTATAATTGTGTTGCAGAATTAAGAAAAAAAAGTAAACATAAACGTTGGCCTAAAAGCGGTTCTAAAAGAGAATCAATGTATAGACCTATTAGGAATGCATGTTTGAAAAAACTAAATCTAAAAAAATCTAAGTAGGAAAAAATAAAAAAATAAAAAAAATAAAAAAAATATTTTTTTCATAATATAAAAGATGAATTTCATAAGTGGATTAATTTTCGTTCTTGTTGCAACTGGTGTATTCTGGTTAGTACTACAAAATTTTATGTTTAATTTTACTGCAAAGCTTGGTAGTTATGCCGGAGTTACAATTCTAGATGTTCGTGGTGTACCAACTACAGCCGGAATAATCCTACATGGAGTTGTTTTAGGACTAATTTTACTTATTGTTGCTCAGTGTTGTATATAAATCATAATTTAAACTTTAAATCAAACAGATTTAAAGTTTTGTATTCTTAATTTTAAAATGAAAATACTAGTTACTGGAGGTGCCGGATTTGTAGGATCAAATCTAATTAAAGAATTAGTTAAAACAAAAGAACATCAAATTATATCTGTAGATAACTATTCTACTGGAAATATTTCTAATCATACTGATGGTGTAACATATATTTATGGCAACACTTGGGATATTTTAAATTTAGATATCTATGATTTTAAAAATTTTAAACCAGATATAATCTTTCATTTTGCTGAGTATAGTAGAATACATCAATCATTTAGTGAAACTTCAAAAGTCTTTAAATCAAATACATATGGTACTCAACAAGTATTAGAATATGCTGTAAAAAATAATTCAAAACTTATTTATAGTGGCAGTTCCGCAATCTTTGGTGATAAAGAAAATGAAAATTTAAGCCCTTATGCATTTACAAAGTTTAATAACATCAAACTCATTCATAACTATAAAAAATGGTTCAACTTAAATTTTTGTATTTGTTATTTTTTTAACGTGTATGGCGAAGGTCAAATTAAAACTGGAAATTATGCAACTGTTATAGGAATATTTGAAAGTCAATATTCAAGTAATTCTTCTTTAACTATAGTTAAACCAGGAACACAAACCAGATGTTTTACTCATATTGATGATATAATTAAAGGTATCTTATTAGTTACAGAAAAAGGTTCAGGTGATGGATACTTATTAGGTTCAAAAGAAGAATTATCTGTTATTGACGTAGCAAAAATGTTTGACCGAAATTATTTTTTGATTGATGAAAGAAAAGGTGAAAGAAATTTTTCTAAATTTGAAAATAGTAGAGCTGAAACAGAATTAGGATGGAAAGCAGAAATAAAGTTAAAAGATTATATAAATACTTTTAAAAGCAAAGTTAAGTCTGTTTCTTATCATAAATAGTCCAGTTATTTGTTAGAGGATTAAAATTAAAATATATTTCTTCATAGTAATGACTAATACCATGAACTCCAAAAGCTATACCCAATAATAGCAATAATTCGATAAATTTAGGTGTATTCATAGACAAAATCTTAAAGTTTAAAATAAAGATAATCGCTGCTATAAAAATAATTAATCCCGATAAAACAGATACGATAAAACTTGGTCTCATTTTTTTATTTTAATCAAATAAAAAAATTTATTTCCAAATTTGTTCTGTCAAATCATCCAATATCTTATTTCTTAGTTCGATAAAATATTTTTTTTCGTTAAATACTAATTCATAATCTGGTTGAAGATTTAAATACAGATCTTTATCAGGCTTATAAATTATTGCCGATTTTAATCTTAAAGACCTATTCATAACTTCAGGTATAATTAATTGACAACCAGTAGTAAATGATAAAGCAACCGCAGCACTTGTACTATGATTTTTATTGTGAGAACTATTTTTATCGGTAATATATATGTACTGAGAGTTCAACAAGATATTAAATAGTTGTATAGTTGTTATATTTTCGTATATAATTACATTATCGACATTTTTTAAACCGGGATGAACTCCATAACAATTAATAATGTGAAAAACAATTTTGTCATATTTTAAAAATTTTAATTCATCTATGTTTTCAGGTATATATCTTCCCATAATAACAACATTAACATAGTATAAAGGTTTTATCTTTAATTTTGTCTCGTAAGTTAGTTCATGTATATTATATGTTGGTATTATAAAATTTTCTTTATACATGTTTGAACTAAAAGGAGATACAGGTATATGATGTTTTATATGCGTATTTCTTATTTGATACCAATGATCGAGGGTGATTGTTTTATTGTTTATCCACTCTTTTTTATACTCCCAATCACTATCGGTTAGTACAAAGACTAAATCGTAGTCTAAGTTATTAAATATTGAAATTATGTTGAATTTAAAGTACATTTGGTATAATTTAAAATATTCTAGTCTATCAAAAGGACAATAAACATCAACTATAAAATTTTTATTTTGTGCGTAATCAAAAAAGAAACCAAACAATTCATTATGAAAAGGAAAGCTATTATATAATAAAATTTTTTTTGACATATTTTTAGTTGTAATAACTATAATATTTCTTTAAACTTCCATTCAAAATTATTTATATCTTTTTTACCTTCCAAAAACTTTCTCACTTTAGTTATATTTACATTCATAAATGTTGCAGCTTCTCTTATGCTTATAAAACTTTTATATAATTGTCCTTCTTTATATACTTCAACCTGTTTCATATATTTTCTATGAGGAGTTACAGGATCTATTTTATCTATAATTTTTCCATCAACAACATATTTCCATAAAAATCCTTTACATACAAAATTATTTCTTATTGCACTATATATACTTTCAGGTCTAATTTTAAAGTCTCTTGCAGCTTCGCGTCCTGATATATGTGTTTTTATGAAAGTTCCATCTGTATTATATTGGGCGACAGTCTTTATTACAGAATTCTCTTTTATCTTGATTTTTTTTTTGGTAGTTTTATCGATAAATTCCTCGATATTATCCTCAATATTATCCTCAATATTATCCTCAATATTATCCTCAATATTATCCTCAATATTATCCTCAATATTATCCTCAATATTATCCTCAATATTATCCTCAAGATTACTTTTGTCGTCTGCATAACACCATACAAAATTTAGTGTAGTATTTGTTACTCCTCTACAATTTCTTGCTATATTATTCTCTTTAAATCCTGTTATTTCAGCGGCTTCTTTTACACTATCATATCTTCTAATAAAATTTCCATTAATATCATACTGATTTACAGGTTTTTCATTACCTACTCCATGTATTCTTGTGCATATTTTGCAAGAATTTGAAATGTGAGTTCCTCGAAAACTAAAAAATTCTTCTGTTAGCTTTTTTTTCTTTTTACAAATTTTACATTTTCTAAACTCTTTCTTCTTTACTTCTTTTTTGCTTTTTCTTTCTTCTTCTAATAATTTTTGATACTCGTCTTCTTTTCTTTTAGCTTCCTTTCCTATCACTTCTTGCTTTATTTCATCTATCTTACGATATATTCTTCCTATTACTTTTGCAATATCAAAATCATATTCATCTGGATTAAATCTTATCCAATTAGAATCATTTATAACCAATTTTTCATTAACATAATCCATTCTTTCTCTTTCTTTCCATGGTTTTCTATCTGCATGTCCATTTTCATCACATTCAATTACTATTTTATATTCAGAAAAGTATAAATCCAAGTAATATTTTCCTATCTTGAATTGATCTTCAAATTTTTCTGTCTTAAATACATTTGTTATAGTTGATAATGTTTGTTGTTCCTTAGTTAAGCACTTACGATTTGTTGTATCTATGTTAAACTTTTTTAGAATATGTAAAACATCAGGAGATATGCGCTTGCGAGTTTTAAGCAAGATTTCAATAGCACCATCTCTTGATATTAGGATAGTTCTCGGGTCTAATTCAGGTTCTTTTATTCCAGGATAATCTCTAAATTCAATTTGGTTACTCTTTGATACATTTTTTGTAATAGTACTTTGTGGACTTTTATAACCTAGTAACGATGCTACTTCATATCCTACAAAATACTCAAAATATAGCCCATTGCTTATATAAGTAAAAGTTATAAGATCATTTTCAACTTCACTTTCAATTAATTCAAATTCATGTTCGTCTGTCATTTTTTATTTATAAAATCATGTCTTTAAATTCTATTTTCTTTTTGTTTTAAAAAAGAAAATAGAATTTTTATCTTAACAACTTTATTTATAAAAGTTATTAAGATATTTTACCACAAACTCACGATTCCAAACATATTTTCATCTTTCAACCTAAATTTAACTCATAAAAAATCTATTTTCTTTTAAAAAAATCTAATCTATAGTAAAAATTCACCCTTAATTTCATGCTCAACTAAACATAAAATTATATGAATGGTACGAAGTTCCAACCAAGCTGTGTAAAAATATTACTCATAATTTCGTCGTGAAAAGTTTTTCTATCTAAAGTTTTCAAAATTGTAAAATCTTCTTTGTTGCAAGGGTGGCGTGCCCTCAAAAGAAGTTGGTACAACACGAACTGGGTATTAATGAAGTTTTTCCTATCGATATGTTTATAGTGTTTATCATAATATTCAGTAAGAATGTCAAAATCTTCCAATAACTTATCTTCTAGATGGCTTATATCGTCGGGCTTTTTGGTTGTTATGTTATAATGAATAAGATTAATGTTCTCATAGTGCTTGCTATAGTTAAGTTCTTTTAGAAAGATATTTATGTGCTCTTTTAAAATATTTTGAAATCTTATATGTTTGGGTGTGTTTTTATCTCCAACTAGTAAATGATGTAACTCAAATTGTTCCTCTAAATCATCATAAACTTTTTGTGGTATAGTACTATTTTGTTTACCTTGATATTGGTTAATACAATCTCTAAAATGAATTCTCCTGTCATATATATATTTAGACGAAATATTTACACGATCAATATCCTTATAAGATGAAATATTTTTCATAATTACTTGCTGTGCGGAACAATTAACACATACATGTATATTATTATCTACAATATCAAATTCTTTGGACTTACAATTATTACAAACGATTTTATCCTTGTATTTCTTGTTTATTGTGATATTTACGTATTTACTAGCTATTTTTATGTATTTTTCTACTAATTCTTCTTTTTCAGCGTTATTTTTGCTAATTTTACCCATAAAATTAATTTTAATCGGAGAATTTAAAATTTCTTTGTACTTTTCGATTATTTCTGCTGTTTCTATAACATAATAATTAAATGATATGTTGTTTTCAATATCATTTATGTGTTCTACCAAATTTTTTTTTGAATTTAACAACGACTGAACAACTCTTGATTTTAAATTTTTTAATTTCAGGCTTTGTTCGAGGGTATTAAGTTGTTCTTTATATTCTGGTAATTTATTTTTTTCATCGATAAAATTATCATAAATTTGTGTATCGATAGTTAGTATATTCAATTCAATTGACATAATCTTATGAAATATTTTCAAGTGTTTAAAATTAAATTAAAAAAAAATAAAAAATTGCTTTAATATAAAAAATGTCTAATTGTCTTGAATGTAAAAGTTTTTTGGATACAAACTCAATAAACGATAGATCAAGCTATTTAAAATGGCTTGCAAAAAATCATCCCGATAAATTTAGAAAATTTGGCGAGACCGATCCTAGATATATTAATGCTACCGCAGATAGTAAGAAAGTAACTAGTTGCTTTCCTAGGTGGTATGTAGAAGATACAGAAAATACAGGAGATACAAGACCTCCTTGTGTTCGAGAAAGTGAAAGAATACCTCCTAGACCAACACCTCCTAGGCCAACACCTCCTCCAAGGTCTACATCTCCTAGACCAACACCTCCTCCTAGACCAACGTCTCCTAGACCAACACCTCCTCCTAGACCAACGTCTCCTAGACCAACACCTCCTCCTAGACCAACGTCTCCTAGACCAACACCTCCTCCAAGGTATACTCCTCCTAGTCCAACACCTCCTCCAAGGTATACTCCTCCTAGACCAACACCTCTAAGAACATCATTTTTTTCAACAAAACCTATATTTAAAACTAAAAATTCCTGCAAAATAGGATATGTAAGAAATAGATCTACTAAGAGATGTAGAAAATCTTGTGCTATAGGACAACGTAGAAGCAGAACTACTGGTAGATGTTTAAAGGGTAGAAAATCAAAGAAGAATTCAAAGAAGAGATCTAGAAAATCAAAGAAGAATTTAAAGAAGAATTCAAAGAAGAGATCTAGAAAATCTAGATTTGTTAAAAACTCTCCTTTAGGATCATGTCGTGGAAGAAAAAAAAGTGTTTGTAAAATTGATCCTAACTGCACTTATAGAAGAGGCACAGGTTGTGTAAAAAGAAGAGGTGCTAAAAAGTCCCCATTTTTTGGACCTATGATGCCTGATACAGGTTATTAAACTACTTTTTATTTTTTACTTTTATAAAAATTGATAATAATTTTTATAAAACTCAAAATATACTGAATGCACTTTAAAAATAATTTATTTTATTATTTGTCCGATTTACATATTGAAAAAGGGTTCCAACGAGTGATTAATATAAATAAAAATTTAAGAGAAAGACCTTATTTAATCCTATCTGGTGATATAGGTTATGTCAATGAAAAAAATTATCAAGATTTTTTATATGGTATATCAACCAGATTTGATAAAGTATTCATAGTAGCTGGTAATCACGAGTACAAAAATAATACAAAATCTATAGAAGAAATAAATGTAGATATACAGGATATTTGTAATGGTAAAAATAATTTAATTTTTTTACAACAAAAAACTTTTAAAATCTGTGAAACTAGAAATATTATACTAGCTGGGTGTACACTATGGAGTAACTTACCAAAATCAAGGCGTAAATATCATTTACAAGATAAAAAATGGCTACATAATATTTTAGAAAATGATACAATAAATAATTATGTATTTATCACACATCATTCTCCTATATTCCCCAATCTAAAAATAAGAAAAAATACTCATTATTTTTCAAGTAATCAAACTGGTTTATTAAAAAAAAATAATTTGATAATGTGGATTCATGGGCATAATCACATAAATAAAGATATAATTATGTACAATACTTTAATAACAACTAATCAATATGGAAGTTATAAAGACCCACAAAAAGGATTTAACGAATATAAGTAATAAATACAGGTGTTTATTTTTTTAAAATTGATTTTAAAAAAATATTTTAATATATCAAAATATTAAATGTCAGAAGAAGATAATGAAGATAATGAAGATGAAAATGATTATTTCAATTATAATTTTAATAATATTAGAGAATATTTTTACGAAGAAATATTAAATTATACTATAAATATCTACAGACAAGAGGTAGAAAGAACTGAAGAAGATTTATTGATAGCTGATAGTGTAAACGAGCTTATAAATAATATTCGTAATAATATGTTTCAAAACGACCTTGAAAGAGCATTAAGAGAAAGTTTTGATGAATCAGAAGATTGTTTAAAAAGAACCGATGATGATATAGTAGAATTTAATTCTGTAAAATATGAAAATCTAGAAAATGAAAAAAAGAAAGATTTGAAGTGTATGATATGTTTAGAAGAATTTGAACCCAGTTCAGATGTTACATTAACAGAGTGCACCCATATATTTCATCATGATTGTCTTAAAGAGTGGATACGTTATAAAAAAGAATGTGCTGTGTGTAGAAATGAAATAAAAATAAAATAAAATAAAAAACATTAAATAAATGTTTAATTTGGTTAAATTGTGGAATGATAATGGCTTTGAAATAATATTAGGTTTATGTTTAGCATTAATACTAATCTACGGCCTTTATCGTACAATAACAAGACAAAAAGGAAATTGGAGTAATACATATTCAACTTATACAGCGAGAGATATTGATAATTTATTTCGAAAAAATGCTATACAAAAGCAAAATGGTATACCAAAAGAAAGTAAAGGTGAAATAGAGTGTAAAAGAGTTTTAGAAAAAATATTTAACAAACCTTTTAATAAAAGTAGACCATCATTTTTAAATAACGAAATTACAGGGGGTAATTATAATCTAGAAATAGATTGTTACAATAGTGATTTAAGATTAGGAGTTGAATATGATGGTGCTCAACATTACAAATACAATCCTTATTTTCATAAGAATAAGGAGGCATTTTATAATCAAAAATATCGAGATAAGTTAAAGGAGTACATGTGCAAAGAAAATAATATAATTTTGATACGAGTTCCATATACAATAAAGGTTGAAAATATAGAAGAATATTTAAGAAAAGAATTAAGCAGGTATTTTTAATTTTATATTTTCTTGTTTTATATAAAAGAAAATGGATATATTGCAAAAATATTATATATATACATCTTTGAATACAATAAATAACAACTATAGAGGATTAATTAGCTACGATAATGACATGAAAAGTTTGATAAAAAATGGTTGGAAAATACAAGGTGAATTTTTTGCTGTAAATCCTTATCTGAGGCCAATACCTACAGGTATGAAATTATTTAGTTGTGAAATTAAAAACTATTATCCTTACGATATTTCTACTTACAAATTATTATATGATATATACGAAGTTGATAGACTAAAAGATAAGTATCATGTTAATTTAATAACATATAATAGACCAGTTTTGAACTCAATTCCTCTTTATTTTTATCAATTTAATCAACATATTTTTCCAAGTTTTAGCAATAAATCTCCAAATTCTGAATATAAATTGGTTCTCGGAGTAAATCCTATATTTGTTTTGAAAGATAAAAATGTAAGTTTTCATTGTGGAAATGGTATTTGTTTTCCAGAGCCTGTACCAAGTATAAATATGAATCCATTCACAGAGGATGATGATAATACTTTAACATTTAGTGAATGTTTGAACTTCTGTAATAGTAGAGGAAAAAGTATTTTAGATACTATAAATGATTTAAGTAAGAGGAATAGTTTAAAAAATAATTATATAATAATAGCCATCATTTCAATTGTGATAATAATTATTTTTATGTATCTAAAAATAACTAAAATACCGGTTTGAATATGTATTTATTAGTAAATATACTACTAAATACTTTAATTTTTAATTTTATGCATCATAGTTTGTTTTGTCTTTCTTTGTACCTTTCTTTCTACTATCTTGTTCTTCAAGAATCTTTTCTCTTAATCTTTCTCTCAAAATAGAAGAAGGGACTTTTTTGCTAGGTTTTATTTCCTCTTCTTCTGAAGATTCACTTACAGATTCTTCCTCTGTTGATTCTGTTTCATATTCTTCTTCGTCCACATCTTCATCGCTAATATATTCTTCAATTTTACCATAACCAAGAGTATCAAATACTTTACACATCTTTGTTTCGTTACCATCTTTTCTCTTGAAGTCAAAATCGATTTTTTGTAATTTACCATCAAACTTGCGATGAAAACTATAAGCATTTAAATCAATCTTTGTCATTTCCTTAGCTGTTTGAGCTGAAACGAGATATTCCATTTCAAGGTCAAAAGTACTTAAATCTTCCATAATTTCCCATTCAATTTTTTCTAACTGCTTTTGTAGATGTTTCAAATTTTCTTCATTGCCATCTACTTTAATAAAATAGTACCATTGTTCAAATTCTTCATCATTACTTTCCATTAATATCGCATATTTGCCAGTAGTTCTCTTATCTACTAATGGTATAGTATTTTCAGAGTTATTTTTTTCTTCAACGCTCATTTTTATTTAAAAATTTTTATGTTTAAATTATATTTTAATTATTATCGATAGTAATATTTTCGTTATTTATTTCTATCTCGTCGATATAACCATCTAAATGTTCTTGATAAGTGATAGATAATACATCGGATTCTTCATTTATATCTGGACTATAGGGATTTTTATATTCATTTAATAAATAAGATATGAAAGCAATATCAGACGATATAACTTTAATTCTTCCTGAATGAATAGCTAAAAAATTCGAATTATATAAAATTTTTATTATAAATTGTTCTATGTAATATTGTAGTATTATAAATACTTCTTTGCTTATTTTTATTGGAGAACCTACATCGTTGGCTAATTTATTTTCTTTAAATAACTGCCTTGTAAATTTCTCAAAAGATGATTTTGGAAATAGTAAGGTATCGCTTAGTTTTTGAAATTTCTTAATATCTTTTATAGCAATAGTTCCTGGTCTAAACTTGTATTTTTTATTTTTCTTTAAATTTAGTTTTTTTTTCTTTTTAGCTAGTAATGAAGGGTGAATAAATGGAATAACACCGCCACCTAAAAATACATAATTAATTTTTCTAAAAATTTTATTAAATTCTTCATCATTTCTAATAGTTACTTCTATGTCTCTAATAGTGATTCTGCTTCTTTTATTTTCTTTGCAATAATTTAGAGATAAATCTAGAATTTCATATGTTAAATATTCTAAAACAGCCGATAAATACACAGAAGAAGCATTTGTAATCATAATTTTTGAGTATCCAAAATTTCTTAAAAACTTTTCCGTAATCGAAGGTGGAAAAATTATCCCAGCTTTATTTTGTCTACTACCTTTATCATTACTATTGTTAAAAATATTAACAGATTTTTCTCCTTCTAGAATAGAATTATCGAGTAAACCACCTGAAAGTACAATCTTAATAGAATTTGAAATTTCTTTTTCTGATATAGTCTTCTTTTTGCCATGTATTGTTAGTTCTTTAGCAATTTTTGATATATGCTTTGCTAGTGTACATAAAAAACTATTTAGTTGTTGCTTAGCATTGGAGGTTATACCTGCGTTTTCAGAAACTTGTTTTAATACCTTTGAAATAAAAGTTTCAAAATAATGACTTTTTTTCTTGAAAATATTATTTCTATTTTGCTTACTATTGTCTTCCATTTTATTTATAACAATTTTCCTTTTTTTAAATATCTTTATTTAAAAAAAACAATAATATTACTAAATAAAAAAAATGGAAGGACTTTCAAAACCTTGTATTTCAAGACTTGCAAGAACAGCAGGAGTTAAAAGTTTATCTGACGATTGTCATGATACCATTAGAAACTTAATTGGTATGAAGCTTAATGAAATTATAGCAAATATAATCATAGTTAATGATAGTCATCAAACAAAAACTATTATGAGCTCTGATGTTTATAAGGCACTAGAATTATCAGGTGTTTTAGTTGCTGAATCGACCGCTTTAAATTCGTCTAAGAAAAACATAAGTTAATCTACAAAACTCCTTCTGCGTAAAAATCTGGAGAAGCTCTTTTTCCTGTACACATATTATAATACCCATATGGAGTTTCATTTTCTTTTTTAGGTATATTTTGCGCATAATCTCTAAATCTATTTCTGGGAGGTACATCTTCGTATCTTTCTAATCTTCCCCACATACCATCTACCAAAGTAAAGGGGACACTACAATCTTGATTTGTATTGGATACACCGAAACGTGGACCATCATATGGTTTTGAGGGATTAGTAAATTGGGTATACAACTTACTGCAAGTACCTTGATTTTGTGATAGACATTGTTTCATTTTATTATGAATATTTAAGTTATACGTAGAGCCAAAATTTGTTAAATTTTCAAAAAGAGTATCACACTTACATTCTTTATTCGTATTATCACCTTGAGATCCTGGGCCTTCATTCCAATACAAACAATAACTACATGAACCTTGTTGCTTAATATCACCCAGATCTTTTTCTGAACCTGATTTTATAAAATCAATACATTCGTTATAACAGGACATTTTTATTTTATGTTTTATTTTTATTTTAAAAAATAATATTTTATGTATTAATAAAAAACATGAGTTTAGATACAAATATTTTCAAAAACTTTCTCATAAATGAAATGTTCGAACATGATGAAAATGGGAAAAAAATAAGTAGAGCTGATGCCGAGATTAAATTTAATTTTTTAAGTAATGCGTTAAAAGAATCCAACGCAGTAATCGCTGGAGGTGGTGTTTTGGGTGCATATTATGAGGAAAGTAATTTAAGTGATATAGATGTATATGTAAATAGAAAAAATGCAATAAAATTTAAAAATAGAATGATAGAATTGGGATATAATAATTTCTGTGATTTAATTCTTCAACCTCAATATGATAGATCTTTTTTTGTAAAAAATAATATCATTGCCAGATTTCCTATAACTAAAAAAAACATTTCTTGCTCTAATAAAGATGTTCCTTATATAGACATTATTATTGTATCTGATAATGTAGATGTTATGCAAGTTGTAAATAATTTTGATTTAACTTTTTGTGAGATATGGTATGATGGTACACATGTTAATGCTGCAGATCCAAAAGGTATTTTAGAAAAAAAAGGTTATTTAAAGCCTGATTACGTTATAGGTCTATTAAAATCTTTAAATAACTTTACAAGAAAAAGAATGAATAAATATGCTGCTAGAGGATTTCAAATTAAATATGATAATACTGCGGTAAAAACAGATATTATTTTTGAAGGTAGTAATAGTATTTGTTTCGAAGGAAATGCTTCTGCAACTTTTAAATGTAAAGTTTCTGATCCTGAAAAATGGGTTGTTAGTATAATATTAAGATCTATTATTAGAGATATGCTCAATCCAAATTACATACAATATATAGATATTAATAGTATAAAAAATAGATACAGAAATCAAGATTTTAATGAACTATTACGCATTATTAAACATAGTAAAGATTATTTGAAAGAACCTAGATTTAGAGAAGCTTATAATTTTTTCCAAAATGTTTCTTTTGATGTTTTTTGCATGTGCGATTTCAATGATTATTCACTTAATAGTCTTACGAATATACTTAACTGCTTGGGTGTACCTGTTGATAAAAGAAGAGAATATATAATTGCATTATTATCTGTTTATGGTAGTTTTGATAATGAATATCTTAATTATATAAATAAAATTGTTGGAATAAGTTATCGCGATATGCTCGATTTTGCCGAAAGAAAACGTAAAGAAAGCACAATTATTGTTCAATCTCGTAAAAGAAAATTTGAGGAAGATGATGATGAAGAGGAAGAAAGTCGTAAAAGAAAATTTGAAGATGATGAAGAAGAAGAGGAAGAAACAGACGACGTTTATATTCCAAATTCTCCTGTATATGGTCCTTATGATGATGATTCTAGAAAAAGTATAACTCGCAAAAGAAAGTTTGATGAAGAAGAATTTGAAGAAAATAATGATTTTATGACTGCAGATGTAGCAAATATAACAGCAAGATTAGCGAATATTAGAGCACGTGAAGATGATAATATAACAACCAAAAAACGTAGACTTGGAAATGATTCAGGAGAATATGATGATATAGTCTTTGTAAATAAAAATAATAATCTTAATGCATCTTTCAAAAGATCTTACTTAAAAATGATACTAAGAAATAAACATAATTTATTCTTTGAATGCACTTCATCTAATAAAATTGTTAGTCCTATTGTAATTTATGTAAAAATTCCTTTGAATGATAGAAAAGGATTTTATTGCTTTATACCAATAAATAACATACAAAAATTACTTATGAATAATTCTGAAGTTTATCATTTGTATCCTGTTCTACAAAATGGACGACAAAAAAGTATAAACAATTCTGGTTCATTAAATAATCTAAATATATGCAGAAGTCATGAAAATATTCCAGTATATAGAATAAAATCTTCTCCACAAGTTTATTTTGAAGGAGCAGAAATATCTGAAAGATTTTAATAAAACTATTTAAAATTTCTTATTCTTAAATTTAAGACTAAGAAAATATAATTATTTAAACTTTAAGGAAAAGCTGTTACATTTATATCTCCTTGACCAGCAGACAAATCTCCTCCAAACATAGTAGTCATGTTTACATGTTGAGCCATATCAACACCAGCAATAGAAGTTTCAGCATTACCGGAAGTCTTGTATATAATATCGGCAAGTCCCTTAGTTGTATCGTTATTAATACCACCCATAACATTCATAGCTCCTTGATTCAAGTCAATATTAGGTTGTACACTAACTTGAAACCATCCAGTATTACAAGGCATAATTGGTAAGTCTCCTCTAAAGAAGTCACCTTGTCCACGAAGACGACTATTTCTGTTAGCGAAAATATATCTATCATAAACAATAGGTTGAACACTATCACTTGCAGCATTTAAAGCTGTCATATCACGAACCGGTAGAGAGGATGATAGAGATGGTTGATTGTTATTTCCACCGCAATACATAGTTTCTCTTTTATCTCTTGGTAAGCCTCCTGCCTTCTTATCGGAATAAACTTTTTCAGCGACTTCATTGTAATTACCATTTGCATATCCATTTCCAGGAATTATTGGAGCACCACCATGATATCCTAATGGAGCACCACCTTTTCTACAATCAGCAACTCCACTTGATGAAGCACATCCGTAATTTTCTTTACAATCTTGTGGTTGACTATTTACCATAGATGCAAAAGTTAAAGGATTTGAAGCATATCCCAAAGGATTACAAGGAGCAGCTAGGTTACCTTCTGAAGGCATATTATATCTAATATTGGCACCATAATCTACGTTAGAAAAACGAGGATTTAACATAGCTTGATAAGTACCTGGAACGCTAAAAAAATCACCCTTCTTAGCTCCAGCTGGAGTAGAAGCTACTCTATCAACTTTCCATGTCATACTTGGAAGCATACCAAAATCTTCTTGAATTTCATCATTTTCATCTTTTGATTTAACATTATTCACAGCAACAACAGCAACTATCAATCCTAATAAAGTAAATAGAAATTTATTGTCAAACATTCTTTTTTCTTTATAAAGATATAAATTTTTTTTTATTTTTTTTATTTAATTTCGATTTAAATAATTTTTTAATATAAAACACAAAAAGAATAATCTTATTAATTTTTAAACTATTTATTCAGCTTAAAAATTACAATATACTTAAACACTCATTTATATTTTCATAATAAGAATTATGTGAGTCACTTTTAGTTTTATCTATATTATCTTTTGTTTTCTCATATAATATTCTAGAATAATATCTTAAGGAGTTTATATTTGCTATTTTGCTTAATATTTTTCCTTTATTTATATTCAATATCCTTACATATTTAGTTTCAAAGTATTTTTTATTGATTTTTTCAGGTAAATTTACATAAATATTTCTAAGGATATCATTTGTGTCTATAAGTATTTTTAAAATTTCGACATCGGTAGTCTCTAGAATATCCTTATTTTTTAAAATTTGTATTTTCACTTCATTTACATCCATAAATATATTTTCGCTATAATCAGCTATATCATTTATTATTTTTAAATCACCATGTATAGTATAATCAAGATCTAAATATATATCTTTATAGTTTATTTTTATACTATCTAAATAGTTTAAAACATCTTTTAGCATACTATGATATTTCAAAGTGTTTTTTATATTCTCTTTAACGCAAAATAATTTTAATTCTTCATATATGTGTTTAACATTCTTTTTTAAAATATTTACGACATAACTTAAAAATAAAGGTTGAATATTTTCTAAGTCTATTTTTTTAACTAATTTAAAAACTTTCGTAAAACTTTTTATTTTATCGTTAATAGAATCTGAAAATACATAATTTAAAATTTGACCTGTATTTCCAGTATTCATATACTCATTATAAGTATTATTGTGTTTTATAGTTTGATTATATTTAAGTTCATTTACAATATAATTAAATAGTTTAAGAGGTGTATAATTATCTGTTTCATATTTATTATTATTGAGTAGGTTGGTATATTTTTTTGCTGAATAAAAAAAAGTTTTTATGTCTCTTGAGCTTCTAAAATAGGTATTGCAATATTCTGTGTTTGATATAAAATTTGCTAACTTTAAAAATATACCAAAATCTTTTTTAGACAATATTTTTGAACATACAACTTGATAAATACATGTAACAAATAAAGATATAATATCAAAACTTTTCGTAAATTTAAACATATTAATAACACCATAATGTCTATAATTATGTACAACATGTGATTTACCATAATCGATAATTATAGGTATAACACTTGTTTTTATGCTTATAACTTTATTTTTAATAATATAATCTACGTAAATAGGCTCATTAAGATACTTTAAACATATGTTCCATGGAGTTAAATCATTATGTACAAAACAACATTTTTCTTGAGCTACTTCTATCGCTAAACATAATTGTAATATTATATTTAGAAATATATAAAAATCAAAGTTATCACTCATAATATACGCCTGAAAAGTATCATTAGAAACGTACTCGCTTATGATATTAAAATTTTTATTTTCATTATTATCTTGATAACAATCAAAAATATAAGAAAAGTTTGGTATGCTTCTAGATAAATTATTCATAACATTAATACCTATGAATGCTTCATGAATATGTTCTTTTATTTTTTCTGTATCAGAAGTTGATTTAACAATAAAGTCGAAATCCATATAATTTACTTTTACTATCAAACTAAACTTGTTTTTGAATATAATATTTTTATCTTCACTAAATTTTTCAATTAAAGTTCCTTTTGAACTTAAAAAATTTATTATTCTTTTTAAAGCACAAAGTAACGGATATGTTCTATATGTCTGTGGTAAAGAAATTATGGATTTATCTGTATCTAAGTTTTTAATGTGTTTTTTATCAAGTAAAAATGCTCTTTGTTCCTCAGTTTGAATGTCTAAAGTATTATATATGTTGTCAAAATATATACCGGTATGATTCTTAATTTCAACCAATAGCTTTTGAAAGTAATCAAATATGCTATCTTTTGCTAAATATTTATTGTAAAAGCATTTAGCATTATAAACAATATTTTCACAAGTTGCATCGTTGTTTCTACACCACTTTATTTGATCAATTAAATCAGACAAATCTTCCTTAACAGGAACATAATGGACAAATGGAATTAACAAATTACTGAACCACATATTCCATTTAGATTTTACCAATAAAATAACACTATTTAAACTAAACTGATAAGATAATCTAAAAGCACTAACATGACCATCTATATGAATAATATATTTATATTCTGATTGTTCGTATGGACTTAGTTTGTTTACTAATTTAAAAGGCATACTATTTATGTCCGTAATTTTTAAATACTCTTCACCCATAAGTTTTTTAGGTCTTAAATTCCATTTAGTTATTCCAGCATCTAAATAAGGAATATTATTTTCATCATTTTGTGTAATACTAGATAAATAAGCTACCTTTAATCTTTGATTGGTGTCTATAGTAACACCTTCACCTGTTGACGAACCTCTAAACACAGCTGTTGGCTTTTTATTTTTCCAAATAATATTAGAAATCTTGTTATCATATATCTGTCTTGCTCTGACAAAAAATTTATTTTCTTTATTTTGAACTCTAATCCAGTCCTCATATGTAGGTATCAATACATCTGAAAAATTTTCATTACTACTCATAGATAATATTGGAAGATATTTCTCATAATTATGGCTTAATAATGGTTTTGTCATGGAATCCCATATATGATAATATGGTTCATACCCATACTTTGATAATATTGGAAAGTCTCTTCTATTAATAAAAAACTCTATGTCAGGTAACTTTCTATTTTTACATAACTCAATCAACATATTTTTTATCGCGGAAATATTTGTATCTCCCTCATTTACTGGATACTCATATCTTAATAAACAATTATTACTATACCAAGAGGTTGTATAAGTATTAATATAATTTTTATTAAATTTATATCCTTCTAACTCTGATATATACTTAAAAAAATCAGTTATGTTTTCATATTTAGGATCTACTTTAATTTTTTCACTCCATTCATTTACAAAATTGGCATTTGAAAAAGGTAAAAAGACTTGTAATTCATTATTTAGAATTTTTACGTAAATTCCTTTTTTAAATTTTTCGAATATATATTTAAAGGTGTTTATCCGACATAAATTATTTAAATTTTTATATTTTTCACACTCTGAAAATAAGCTATTATTGCAAAATAAGTTATCTTCTGTAATTTCAACCGGTATTTCATTTCCATTATTATTACAAATATATTTTTGAAACTGCTCTTCATCTCCTGCTGTAAAATGTACTTGTTTAAAATTTTTATATCTTGGATTAGAAGGTTCTTTATTATAATTCTTGATAAATAAATTACATTCTTCGGGTGAATTATAATAATCAGGATATTTTTGAAATGAGCTAGTTGTTGTCATTATTTACTTTCATAATTTTAATTTTTAAACCAGTAATGTAAATATAAAAATGTTTTAGGTATAATAAGATTCCGGTAAATCGAGTGGTCTAAAACAATCTATACAATATATTTTAGTTTTTAAAGGTAGAATTGGTTTTATTATTTTTCCTCCGCAATTAGTACACATTAACATACTACTATCTTGAATAATAATTTTTTCAGATGGTACTTTTTTTAATATTATTTTTGTACTCACAAGTTTTCTAGTTGAATTTAGGTCTGTACTAGTTTTTTTTGAAAAACTTTTTTTACTTCCTATTATTTTTGGACAGCATTTCTGAAGCATATTTTAAATTTTATATTTTAAATTTTAAACCATAGTTTTTATACTTAAATTTGAGTGTAAAAACTGAAAACTAAAACTGAAAAGTTTATTTAAGTTGAAACTTTAAGTTGAAACTTTAAGTGGTAAATAAGCGAGGCTTAGAAGATCGGAAGGATAAAGATTATTTGATATTGGGTAAGGGAAACCAAGATTAGCTGCATTAACACCTTCAACTACAAGTAAATTCCAATTTACAAAGTCAGTACTGTTGTATCCAGTAGATGATCCACCTAGAAAGTATTCATTTTGAATACTGATAAAATCAAGATTTTCAATAATTAATGTAGGATTACTCATTTTTAATTTAAAGAAATATTTTTTTTATTTTTTTTATTAGTTTCTATTTTTTGATTTTTTTTATTTTTATTTTTTTACTTTCAGTTTCTTCTCCTTTTCTAGCTTTTTTTAGTTCATCTAAAACTAATCTTGGATTTGACACTCCAAAGTCTTCCAGAACTTTTATAGAATCTTCCTCAGCATCTTTTTTACTTTTATGTAACCATTTTTGTGATTTATCTATTAGAATAGCAGTATCTTGAAATTTAACACCGGCTGGATTCTTTGCTTCTACATGATCTGTCAGTTGTTGTTCTATAGTTTTTGCTCTTTTTCTCAAAATAGCGTTATCTTTGTTATTTTTACCTATAGCTATCTTTATACTTTGTAATTCATTAAATAAACTTACTATGGACATTTTTATTAAGATAAAATTTTATCTTTTAAATTTTATTAAATTTTAAAAAAAAGTTATTATATAAATAAATGACACAATATAAGATAGAAAGATGGGATGCTATACTTGATAATGATAAAAGAGTACCTGCTATATATATTAAGCCTGATATTAAATTTTTAAATTTAATCGCTAAGAATAACGTTATTTCTGTAAATATAAAGAACACAAAATCAGATTATGACAATAAAGTTTTTATCGGAGTTGCTAATCAAAGCTCTTATTTTCCAAATTGCAGACCAAATTTTTATGCTCAAACTGGTCTTTATATTATAACTTTACAAAATGCTTTCTGGATTGGATATCCATCTCCTGATTCTTTAGGGGATGCAACTTTATTTCAATATTAAAAATTATTTTTAAATTCTTTATGAGTTTAAAAATTATTTAGATTAGAAAATATATTTTTGTTTTATAAACTTAGTAAGTGTCTTATTGTAAAATTTTCTAGTTTTATAAATAGCATCTTGCACACTATCAACTTTAAATGTATCTCCAATTTCAATATGAAAATTTTGTTTTTGTATATTATGGAATTGTGTATCTACAAAATCAAAAGCTATTAAAGTAATAGGTATGTTTAATTCTTTTGCTATACTAAACATACCTGATCTTACAGAATGAATAACATTGGGTATATCTAAAGGATATTTAGTTATATACGCAAATATGGATCTTCCTTTGGATACATGCTCTACGATTTCTTTTTTTGTATTTTCATAAGAATTTTTTTCTTTTGTAAGTATTGGCCACTTAACTAGTTTTTGTAATATTGTTGTTCTTGATAACCCACCTTTCATCAAAATTGCTATGTCTTTTGGAATCAAAACACAAGATAAATTATCTAATCTATCGTTGCAATAGTTAGAAACAAAAATAGTAGGTATAGTCGGTAATTTTTTAAAATTAATTTTTAATAGTAAATTAGGGGAATAAATATATCTTACTACTTCTCTAAGATTAGAATCGTCTTTTCTATTATTTACAGAGTCTATATATCCAAGTTTATAAACTTCAACTAAAGTTTTTCCTATTTTCAAATAAGTATTTTTAAAAAATAAAAATAAACAAACTAGAATTGCAACTTTGATTTTTATTTCTATATTCAAGCACAATATAACTAAAAACAAAAGAGATGTTATTACAAAAGTAGCAAATGTATGACTCACACTACAAAATAATTTTAAAGATGGTATCAATACTATTATTACAGATAATATTAATAATAATACTTCGTTGAACATTTAAATATTCAAAATAAATTTTTTAAATTATAAAATAAAATATTTAAAATTCTTAACAGCCTACCAACTTCTTGATAATTAGTTTTATTTGGAACAAGTTCTAGAGCTATATTTATGCATATATTTTATTTGGCAGAAAATAAAAAATTTAAGTTGTGTACATCGCAAAAATATTAGTCCTATTTTACTTTACACATTTAGTCTGTTCGAATTTTTGTGATCTCCTTAGAGTATTTATTAAGGATTTTTCTTTTGTACCATAGTATAAAGCGTAAGTCAAATATAACTAATTTTAAGTTTTTTTAATTTATTTTTATATTATTATAGAATAAATGTCGAGTTTTATATATGAAGAAGGAATAAAAAAACCTACAAACCCTAAAAAATCTAAAAGGTTATCTGAAAAGCCACAAACATCAGATAAACTTAAATATTTTAAATTTTACGAAGAACATAAAGATTACGTAAATAAACTTAAAGACAGAATAAAGGATATTGATACCAATTGTAACACAATATTTAAAGTATTAAAAGATATAAGTATAGAAATATTATGGGATAGAAATGATGATAAAAAAATTTCATTAGGACTTTCTAGAAATAATTTTTTAAAAAGTAAAGAACAAAAAGAGGTATTTGATTTAATACGCGAATCAAAAGAAAATCATTTAGAGTTTGAGAGTATTTTAAAAATGTTAACTACTTTATGTGAAAAACAAAAGAAAAATCGTATTAAGTTGCATAAAATAACTTCAGAAGCAACTAAAAAGTTAGGTGTAGCTACTTCTAAATTAAAATCAAAATCTTTTGAACCTATACTTGAAATTGATGAAGGTGGAAAGAAAAGAAGAAAAAAGAGAAAGAGTAAGACTAAGAGTAAGAGTAGAAGAAAAAAGAGAAAAAGTAAGAGTAAGAGTAGAAGAAAAAAGAGAAAGAGTAAGAGTAAGAGTAAAAATTAAATATCATTTTAAAACAAAATAGAATTGTTTTAAAATGAAAGAGTTTCCTAAAATAATTCACCAGATATATGGTTTTTGGGATAAAAAAATACCAAAACATATTCAATCAAGGATAGATACATGGAAAAAACTACACCCTCAATATAAGTATATTTTATGGAACAAAAAGAGTAGTAGAAATTTTATAAAAAAAAATTATAACTGGTTTTTGTATATATATGATAGTTATTTTTATCAAGTTCAAAAAACGGATGCTTTGAGGTGTTTTATATTATATCATTATGGAGGTATCTATTCAGACATAGATTTGGAACCTGTAAAAGATTTAACTCCATTGCTAGAAAAATATAAAAGTAAAAATGCTATTTTATACAGATCCTCGAACTCAGACATGTTAACAAATGATTTTATGATATCTAAACCGAAAAATATTTTTTGGAAAAAAGTTTGGTACGGATTAATTTTGAACCATACTTATAATTCTTTTTCTAAACATTTAGAAGTAATGTATAGTACAGGTCCATTATTATTAGATAATGTGTATGATGATTTTATACTTAAAGACAAGTATGTATACATAATTAATTCAAAATACATAAATAATTGTGATATTTCAGTTCAAAAACCATGTGTAAATAAAGATGCATATTTAAAAAGATATGAAGGTAATTCTTGGCATGGAATAGATAGTACTATTGTAAATTTTATTTATATTTACAGGTATGTTTTAGTAATAATTTTTTTGGTTTTAATTATTATTTTTATAAGCACCAAATATTTTATACTATTTTTTAATACGCGTTAGCAACTTATTATTGTAAATGATGCACATCTAAATCTATATCTCTTCCTATTCTATTTGCTCTTCCAATTATTTGATTTTCATTATTAGTCGACATTTGATGATATAAAATTATATCTGTTGTACCTTGAAGATTAATTCCTGCGGCACTAGTATTACTATTTAGAAACAACACTTTTATTATTCCAGATCTGTAATATTCTAAATTTTTTTCTATAGTCTTAACATGGCCTTTTATTTCCACAAATAAAATATCATGGTCAATTAAACTATTAGATATAATATTGAAAGATTCTTGTTCTTCGGAAAATATAAGAAACCTTCCATTTGGTTTCTTTTGTATAATATCGATAATCTTTTCTGATTTTGTCATCAATTTTTCTTGTTTAGTTTCTGAAATATCTAACTTTTCATCTTGAATATAGACAAGTTTAGAAATATCAACTATAGTTCTACATAAAGGGCAACTATTTTTATTTTCAATCCATTTAAAAATACATGTACCGCAGAAAATATTTTGACAATTGGGTTCCATTAAAGGTTTTTCTAACTTTTCTAAACATATAGAACATGGTTCGTTTAAAATATTTTTGAACTTATTTTCGATATCATTAATTTGTTCATTAATCTTTTTCTTTTTATCAGACCATTCTGTTAAATTATCTTGGTCGTTACGCATAGTATAAATTTGAATTTTTGCTTCAATTTCTACAAGTTCTTCCTGTTTTTTTCTTTTTATTACATCAAAAATATTATCTGTTACTTCTCCACCTAATGAAATTATTGCAGCTGATATATTACCGGCTTCGATTAAAGTTTTTATTTTTGGATTAACAAAATTTTTAAGAGCATTATATACAGGTTGGTAACATTCATAATAATAATGAGTTGTTTTAGGCATTTCAAAAGAAGCTTTAACAAATTCTTCACTATTTCTAATAATAATATCCGCAAATTGTGCTTCAAAATAAGTCCATCTATAATTTAATATATCTTTCATAAAACTACCTTCACATTTTCTATGCATAGTTGTTATAGCATTAGGAGTTGCAGTAACTAACCAATAAAAATTTGCAAAAACTTCTTTCATGCTTGGAACTTTTGAATGACCAGGTTCGTCAAAAATAAATCTTTTCCATGCATAGTCCTTGTATGTACTTATTAATGTATTATATATGGAAGGAATAGTCAATATAACATCATATTCTTGTACTTTAATAGTGTCTACATCTTTTTTTTTCAAAATAGAGGCATATTTTAAACTTGTATTTTTAAATTCAGAAGCCCATTGTCCAATAATAGTTGGTGTTAATAGAATAAGAGTTGTAGGTAGTTTTTCAAATCTTCTTACATATGTTTGTTTAATTCTATTTTTGGACATTACATCTGTTTTTTGATATACAAAAGGCGTATCTAAGTTCCATTCCATTTTATCTCTTACAATCAGTCCGATCATTTCTAAAGTTTTTCCGTAACCTGTTAAGTTAGCATTTACACCAATTTTTGTTTCGATTATACAATTATCTTTGTATATAAGATTATTGCTTTCAAATTCTTCCATTTTGTAAATGGTAGCCAACTGATGTCTATATAATTTAACTTTTAAATCAGTTGGTTGATTAACAGTTTTAATATTTATAAAATCTCCCATCATTTTATTTATTTAAGTTATATTTTTAAATATAAATTTAATTTTCAAACTATATTTTAGTTTAAAAATTATAATACATCAATAACTTCACCCATTACTTTTGTTTTTCCTTCACATAAAAGAAATCTAGAACCAATTTTAATGTATTGTGGTGTATATTTAAAGGTGAATACTATATTAGCACTATCACCATTTCTCAAACATTCATCGTCTATAGAGACATTTCTTGAATTTTTTTTGTCGTTAATTTGTAAAATTTTAACTACTTGTCTAATGGCACAACAATGAAAAACTGGTTCATAACCAATTCTTATGGTTGTTGATTGAGCCTTTAATACTGTAATCCTACCAACGAAAGTTTTTATTGATAACTTAGGTGCATTTGTAGAAATAATAACGTTACCGCGAATAATGTTATTTTTATCTATCTTTTTAATACCCAAACAAACGTATGACCCACATTGAATGTATTGAAGAGGCATTTTCTTACAATATATAGATCTTACAACCACATTTTCGTATTCACCATTATTTGGACCTATTAATAACTTATCTCCAATTTTAATAGATCCACTTGTTAAATGACCTCCTAAAACAAGACCAAAACCATATACAGAAAATGTATGGTCAATGTGAAATTCAACAAAGTCATTTATAAGCTTTGTAGGATTTTTTTTATTTATGATATTAAAAAAATATTTTAAATGATCTACACCTTCTCCAGTTGTGTTAGAAACATAAAATATAGGAGTTATACTTTCTGTATAGATATTTTTTATAGAAGTCAGTATATCATCTTCAGATTTAATATTAAAAGGTAGTCTTCTAATTCCTGGATATTTTAGAAATCTGTTTATACTTTGCTTTGTTTCTTGTAATATATTAGGTCTATCTTTACATATATCAATCTTTGTAACTACGATTATAAATGGTATTTTTAACGTTACACATAAAAGTATATGTTCTTTTGTCATAGGTTTAATACCATTATTTGCGTCTACAATAATCATACATACATCTGGAAAAGATGAAGTCAATCCTAAAATAGTCGTCTTCAAATATTTTTCATGACCTGCTAAATCAAGTATTGATATTATCTTAGAACTTTTTTGTACTATCTCCTGCCATGATAGTTTACCTAATCCTTGATAATTAACAATTTTTCCTTCATGATCGTATCCAATTATTTGATGACTAATAGCAGATGTTCTTCCAGTTTGAAGTTCATGTGGATATACAAATACATGACTTCTTGCTAATCCTCTTCCATTATCTTTTTCTCCAGAAATTAAACATCCTACAAGTGTAGTTTTTCCACTATCTACTCCTCCAGCAACAGCGATTTTTATATCAATATATTTATTATCATTTTTTTCTCTAATTAAAACCTCATAAACAAATTTATTTTCATATTCTGTTTCTTTCTTTGAAAGTAAGGTTATAAAATAATTATTTTTATTTGCTAGTATTTTTATATTTTGAATAGTTTCATCGTATTCATTATCTGTTAAACCAGTCATAACACCATTATCCTCAACACCAAGTATATAAACACATTCTCCATTTCCTTCAATACATCTTCTTCTCATCTGAGTAATTAAGTTTTCTTTTCTTTCATTATCAACGTTTAACAAGCTGGATTTATATTCTATATTTCCATCTTCAATTTCAGGGGCTAACATATAATAATTATTATTTTTATGTTTTTAAATAATAATTTTATTTTTTTAAAATAAATGAACACATTTATAATAAATGAAATATTTACAGATAATGCCATTAATTCAACTTTACTTGTGGTAGATAGTATAGGAG
>Ga0214923_10002065_pt1 | contig 27465 bp, 21 predicted proteins | sample LL1510_MetaG_FD_177993 | JGI IMG/M metagenome (GOLD analysis project Ga0214923, IMG submission 177993) | Freshwater microbial communities from Lake Lanier, Atlanta, Georgia, United States - LL-1510 | ecosystem: Environmental > Aquatic > Freshwater > Lake | place: USA: Georgia | collected...
GAAATCTGCTAAGAAATCTGCTAAGAAATCTGCAAAGAAATCTGCTAAGAAATCAGCAAAGAAATCTAAGAAATCTGCAAAGAAATCTGCAAAGAAATCTGCAAAGAAATCTGCAAAGAAATCTAAGAAATCTGCTAAGAAATCTGCTAAGAAATCTGCTAAGAAATCTAAGAAATCTGCCAAGAAATCTGCAAAAAAATCTGCAAAGAAATCTAAGAAATCTACTAAGAAATCTGTTCAGAAAGTATCAAAAAAAAAGTCAAATAAAAAGTCTGTTCAGAAGTCATCATCAAAGAAGTCTACTAAAAAGTCTTATAAGAAGTCTAAAAAGTCTTCTTATAGAAAAAAAATGAAAAGAAAAATAACATGTTCAAAACCTGGTCATTCTAAAAATTGCACATGTACTTGTAAATAATCAAGAATTTGATTTATAAAATGATAAGAAATGATTTCTACAACACGGTGCATATATATCACCTTTACCTATTATAATTTGCGAATTATTATGCGCATTTGGTAATTTACTAGTAAAACTTGCTAAGGTACCATCTTTACAATAAATACAATATGCTTCTAATTTTATAATTTCATCAGCTAAAGGTACTAATTTAATAATATCACCAATAGGTTCCATGTTATAATCACCAGATAATCCAGCAACTATAAATATTTTTTTATTAGTTTGTGAAAATAATTCATCTTTTATAAAAGTATATAAATCATTGTAAAATTGTCCTTCATCAATGATAATAATTTCTGCATTATCATATTTTTGTTTATAATGATAATTTGTTTTTAATTCTTGTAATGTATTTACCATAAATGCTGGCCAATGTTTATTATCATGTGTTTCAATAACATTTTCATTATGTGTTTGTCTTTCTTTATCTAAAATACTGTTAATTACAAGAATTTTATCAGTAATATGTTTATATCGATTAATCTCAGATAATAGACTTGAAGTTTTTGATGAAAACATACATCCAATAATTAATTTTAAATAAACCATTTTTTATTTAAACTTAATGTAATAAATTTAAATTTCAATTTCATTTATAACACAACTAATACGAATAACATAACTAAATTCGATTGATTAATTATGTTTCAAGTAATTTTGGAATGAAGTTATGATACTATTCGTTAATTCACTTGAACTAATACGGTGAAATTTGTGTAAAGAATATATATTCAATTATTGCAATAAAGGCAAATAGAATAGAATGTTTCCGACGGCCTTCGGACCTGGACAAGCCAGGATCCCGACTTTGTTCGGACTAGGATAAACAGGGATCCCGACTTTGTTCGGGCGTGGACAAGCCAGGATCTTTGAATAAAGTATATATATCTACAGTGTAATTGCATGTTTTATTTAATTAAATAATTATACTTCAGGGTTACTAATAGCCCATCCAGTTGCAACTGATAACATACAAGTTATAAATGCGAATACAATAGTACTAATATATAAATAATTATTGTCACGTGATTTTCCATCAACAGATTCTGCACCTGTATTATAGGCGATACCAATCAATAATCCTGCAACAACAGAAAAAAATACAATAAAAGCGGCTAATAAGCCTTCTGTGAGTCCAACCTTTGCCATTATAAATGTTTTTATAATATATAAATAAAATAAATAAAATAAATAAAATAAATAAAATAAATAAAATATAAATATTATCGACACGGATGATCATTTAAATCAGAATAAGTTAATTTCCATTTAAAATAATCCATCCATACATTTAAAAATACATCTTTATCAAAAAACAATTCATTATAGCTACTCATTAAAAAAAACTTAATTCTACGACTTGTCATAATTTCATCTGGTAATATATTTAACACATTTGGATATTTTTTTAAAAACATAATAACGTTATAAATTCTACTTTTATACCCTTCTATGTCATGTAATTGTTTAGTTCTATATAATAACTGAGTTTGTTCGATACTAGGACTATTTATATTAGATTGATGTTGACCTCTATTTGGAATGTATAAAATATGATCAATTGTATAACGAAATAAATTCTCATGATAACTATCATTATATATAATATCCTGATTCGGATTTTCACTTTGATTTTCACTTTGATTTTCACCTTGATTTTCACCTTGATTTTCACCTTGACTTTCACCTTGATTTACTTCAGAATCGTGAATTTCAGTGTGTTCAGTAACTTCGTTTGTATTTGTAATATGTAACTGATATTTATTAATGATTTCATTATATTTATTTAAATATTTATAGAAAGTTGTATCTAAATTTGTATCCATTAATTTATTAAATTACTATATTTAAAAATTAATTTACAAACTTAAAAATTAATTTATTTATTTAATACAATAAGGTTTGATTATGAATTTTAATACACCGCAAATAAATTATCAAGCAACACCGCAATCATCAAATATTCTTAACATGAATAAACAAATATATGATAGTTGTTATGGTGCACAAAAATTATCAGGTAATGGTAGTATATTTAATTATTACACTGACAATTCTATGTATATTAATAAAAATAAATGTGATGATTTTACACCACCTTTTATTTCATATACTCCCATTGGAGTAGGAGAGAGAAATATAAATTTAGAAAATGATCTTAAAGGTATAACTCGTAGTAATTCACGTTGCGCAAGTTTTAAATATATTCCAAATGATAGTAATTTAATTGAACGCCTTGATACAACTGTTATTGATATTTCTTCTAAAAATTGTACGAATGAATTCAAAATTCTACCAAATGGATACATTAACGGAAATTCAAAATAATTTAAACGCAAAATCGCGTTCAGATTAATTACTAACAAGGAGGATATAAAATGCGATAAAAATGAAAAGAAATCCTATATATGTATATCGTTGATCTTTTTTAATTATAATTTGTATATAATCAATCCATGTTATATGATCTGGTTTATTAAAGGAATCATCTAAAAGTCCTATACATGATTTACTAATGTTTCTATTGATATCAGATAAACTTAAATTCTGTATACTACTACTTATATTTTGATTATATTGTTTTAAAATAATATCATTTGCTTCCCTTTGAACAACAGATAATTCTAATTGTTTTTGATTATCAGGTATAAATGCATTTGTTGTAATACTACTTTTTTCTTGTTGTAATATAGGTATTGAATCTGAAACAATAGTAGGCTCTTCAAGCCAGGATAAACCATGATCCAGAGTCCGTTCGGGCATGGTCAAGTCAGAATCTTCATTTGTTTTTTTAGAACTTTGTAATTCAGTACTATCTGGTAATAATTTAGTTAACACTGGTGCAGGTATACTTGTAGGTGGTAGAGTTGCCATTTAATATTAATTTAGATTTAATTAATTTAAATTAATAATTAAATGAAAATACATACATATTAGATTTAATATTATTCACTCATTTCTGTTAATGTAATCTCATTCAGACCATTTGATTCTAATTGACATGAAATATCTTTTATAATTGAATTCATTTTTAATATTACAATATCTATTTGAGATATTATATTTTGATCACTTCTATATGTAAATCTTAAATTTTCAACACCTGTTTTAGCATCTTGTACTTCTTTTAATAATAGATTAATAATTTCTAAGTTTTTAATATGTTCAGGTGTATGAGAAAATGATTTATTCATGTATTTATTATTAATTAAATGATTAAAAGTAAGACCAACCTCATCAATAATACTATTAATTTCAAATACACTTTGTTTTCGACTATCATTATAAATAAAACGTTTTATTCCTTTATAAATCGTATTGTCTTCTAAATTAATAATACCCTCATAACTTTTAGCAATTCTACCATTTTTTTGGATTTTACTTAATATACGTAAATTAATCAATAATTTATCAGGTAACATAGTATAAAGAGTATTAATATTATATTATAAAATAATAAATTATTAATTAATGTAGTTATAAACTTAATTCAACAAAAATTGAATTCTTTTATTAATACATATAAATAAATTATATAGAGAAACCTATGAATTTTATGTTTAATGACTTCATTATATAATTATAACACTGTTATTGTAAATATAAAACAAAAAATACAATGTATTCTTGATAAAAAAGCACTTATTGAACACGATAATAATGATAATGATTTGCGTATATTAGAAAAAGAACAAACTATGTTATTAGAAGAATTACAAAAAACTTTGTATTTGGCAAATACAGAAACTCTAAATATAACATCTTCTCAAAAAAAACAAAATTCTATTGGAGATACTATTGAAATTAGTAATAACATATATACACCTAATCAAATTTATTTAAATGATTGTGAAGAATTACCAGGATTTATCTTTTTACACGATAATATTATTAAAACATATGGTCAGTGCCCTTACATAAATACTATACATATTACTGAAACTTTAGATAGAACTACTCTTAAGGAAAAAAGAAAATTATGGTTACAATCACGTTTTGATAATGGAAAGATATATTATGATTTATATGATATTTTAATAAATGAAAGGGATATAAAAAATTATGTAGATCAAAAAAATAATTTAGAAATTGAAATCGAAAATATTATTAATATCACATTAAATACACATCAAAAACAAATGTATAATGATGCTTTAATATTATTATATGAATATAACGCTTCTAAACTTAAATCAAAAAAAATAAAAGAAAAATATAAAAATATTATTTTTCTATTTAGTAGGTTATTTAATGAAACACATATACATCTTCATGAATATATTTCACAAAAATTTGATACACACATATTGATTAATTATAATGAAAATTATACTACAAATTATAATGATTTCTTAACTAAAAACTTTAAAGAATATATTGATAAATACACTATCATTAAACAACATCTTACTAATTCATATAAATATGTAAAAAATACAAAAAAACATTTAACACAATCGTTTATCACATTTATACAAACAAAGGAAAATAATATATTTATACAAGAAGGAAAATATTTTAAAAAATGGTCTTTATTAACCGTTAATGAACAAAATGAACGGCTTGATTCTTTTGCACATTATTATATTTCAAAAAAAAAGAATTTTGTCGATTCACAATTAGAATATATAGATAAATTATCAACATTTTTAAAAGATGCATTTAAAAATAAACAATTAAAATATAATTTAATTAAATGGAACATTAAAACAGGTATTATCGATTCTGTTTTACTAGAATACATACAAGAAGAAGATATTTTTAAATTAAAACTAAAACCAGTTACTATAAAAAAATCATTTGAACCTATTAGCATTTTTTCAAAAGAAAATGAACAAAATATAAATGAACATATATTAAATTTTTTAATAAAAAATAAAAAAGAAACTGATATATTGGATTCTAAATACCAAGATTTATGTTTTGATCAAATTAAATTACAACTTAATTTTAAAAAAATATTAAAAAATGATAAAATTATATTTAAAAAAAAATACAATGATATTTATGATATTATTCTTAAAAATAAAATGTAATCTTTACAATCTAACGTTTATTTTCATACATCCCGATTTAGTTTGGTATTGAATCTACCATGATCGGGCCTGTAACAGGCATTATATGTCCAAAGTAACTCAAGATCCTACATTTTTTAGAATTTAAAATCATTGTTTAAAAAATATAATTTATTTACTTTATACATTTAATATAATATCTATAACACATTGTATTAAATGGGTGCATTAACATTTTTAATTTACAATGAAAACTACCAAATTTATAATATAGAATTTACAAAAGCATTCTTAAATATGAAAGATTTTGGTCACGATAACACATCATATCATGTTGAACAATCACAAAATATAAATAAAATTTCAAAAGATATTCTTAAAATGAATTTAACACGATCTGAATTATCAAATTACTCTATACATACATTTATTTATAAATATCATAGATTAAGTATTAATGATCCCTCTCCTGATGGTAATCAACCATTTGAAGATCCTATACTTCATAAAATTAAAAAATATCCTGATTTAAGATCACGTCCACATCGGAAATTGTTATGTGACGGTGAAATTTATAATTATCAAGAATTAATAGAAAATGAAGAATTTAATGATAAAGATCTTCAGTCATCATCTGATGTAGAAGTCATATTACCATTATATATAAAATATGGAATTGAAAAAACATTAAATATGTTAAATGGTGATTTTAGTTTAATATTAACTGAAAATACAAATACTTTTGTTTTAAAAGATATTAATATTTTTGCAGCACGTGATAAATATGGTATTCGACCATTATGGTATATATCTTTAAATACACAAAATTTTTATATGTTTACATCTGATATGTGTAGTGTACCTACATTTATACAAAATGACCAAAAATATACAATTACAGAAGTTCCACCAGGAACGTATTGGAATTTTACTGATAAACAATTTCATAGATATACAAATTATGTTACAATGCAAAAAAATATTGATTTAAACAATTCATTAGTAAACATAGGAAATAAAACAGATCCTGAAACATTAAATACTATTTATACAACTATAAAACAACTCATGAGTAATGCATGTAAAATACGATTATGTAATCAAAATTTTGGAATATTATTCAATCAAGATTTTATATTTGATAGTTATTTATTAATAGGTTTATTATTACAAGAATGTAAAAATAACAATAATACAAATGAAATTCATATATTTTTTACATGTAATAATACAAATATAGAAAATCCTGATGTTATTTGTTACAAACAATTAGTTGATTTTCTAGAAAAAAAGTATAACCTAAATTTACACTTTCACATCGTCATTATAAATAATCATTTTAACATTTATGATTATATAAAAGATAAATACAATTTAACTCTTAAAATTTTATTTTCAAATTATGGTTTAAACGATATTTGGTTTAATAAATCAATAAATAATACAAAAATTATAAAAAGAAATTTTGAAATTCGTTTTCCATTTTTAGATTATCATTTAACAGATTACATTCAAAATTTAGACAAAATATTAAAAGAACCAAGAAGTTATAAAGCAAATACAAAACCAGTAGATAAATATATTATCAGAAAATCATTTGATGACACAAATATATTACCCACAAATATATTATGGAATTAACTATTACGTTTATTTTATATTAATCTTTTAAATAATATTAATAATGGAATCATTTTTAAGTAATTTTTTTGTCTTTAAAAAAACAAATCCAACTCCAGACAATAATAAAGAAACAAAAAATCCTGTTTTATATAGTTCCGAAAAAAGTCAGGAACAACAAAAAATAAAGAAATACAAACATGCAAAAGAAACAGAAAAAGTAAAACATTATTTAGATTTAGGACCACAAGAAAAAAACCGAGTTAAAGAACATGAACACAAGAATTTTAAAAAAAAAGAATCTTATTCCAACTTATACAAACATCATTTAAAATATAAAAAACATAATGATACACTAAATAATAAAAATGAAAATCGTGATAATTTCAAATTAACAACATATAACAAAAATAACTTGATATCTACAAAATATAATTTTGGTCAATCAAAACAAAAATATAGACATATATCAGATTCTAATTCTGATTCTGATAACGATGAATCTGTTACTAAAGAAGAAGAAGAATATGTTAATAAACAAGAATCTGAAAAACAACAGGAACAACATAAATCAGATAAAGTTAAATCTGATAAAGAAGAAGATAAAGATAAAGATTCAGAGGAATCACACTCAGAAAAAAATTCTGAGAAAGTAAAATCAGATAAAAAAGAATCAGAAGAAAAATCAGAAAAATCAGAAAATTCAGACAAATCAGAAGAATCAGAAGAATCAGAAGAATCCGAATCAGAAGAATCCGAATCAGAAAAAGAATCAAAGGATTCAGATAAAAAACATTCTGATAAGGTAAAATCAGAAGAATCAATATCTGAAGATTCAGAAAAACAAGAATTAAATGAATCAGAAAAAGAATCAAAGGAATCAGATAAAAAACATTCTGATAAGGTAAAATCAGAAGAATCAAGATCAGAAGATTCAGAAGAATCAACATCAGAAGATTCAGAAAAACAAGAATTAAATGAATCAGAAAAAGAACATTCTGATAAAGTAAAATTAGAAGAATCAAGATCAGAAGATTCAGAAGAATCAACATCAGAAGATTCAGAAAAACAAGAATTAAAGGAATTAGAAAAAGAACATTCTGAGAAAGTAAAATCAGAGGAAGAAGCATCTAATCAAGATGATTCTGAGAAAGTAAAATCACAGGAAGAAGCATCTAATCAAGATGATTCTGAGAAAGTAAAATCAGAAAAAAAAGATTCGAATAAAAATGAATCACAAGAGAAAGAAGAATCAGATAGAGAGCAATTTGAGAAAATAGAATCTGAATCTAAGAAAGATAAATTAGATTCAGTAAAGGAATATTTAAATGAAAGTGAAAGCAGTGATAATAGTCATTTAAAGTTAAAGAGATTCAAATTTAATTGTAATGCTATATTAAAAAATAATATTTATATAATGAATAAAAATGTATCAGACAAAGTTGAATTACTTTGTAAAATATTTTATAATATAAATAAAAATAGGAATATTAAAGATATATCAAAATTATATGACAATAATATAAAATTCATGGTAAATTCTGATGATAAGAATGAATATAAAAAAATTTTATTAGAATATCCATATTCATATTTTAATAAGTTTAGTTTTTCAAAATCTTTGAATGATATAAATAATTCATTAAGACAAGTATATGTTATAGATTATAATTATATAAAGGAAAAATCTCATGAAGATTTATATAATAAAATAATAAAATTAGTAAATTCAGATGATAATATAATCCAATTTATTTTTATATTTTCAAATTTTTATGATTTAAATGAATGTAAAGAATTACAGGAAAAATCATTTATTTTATTACATAATATTGATATGTTAAAATCTATTCAAAAACAGTTTTATAAAAAAATTGTAAAATTTTTTACATCAGATCCTAATTTATCAAAATCCAAACTAAGTCAGAATCATCAAATAGAAAATTGGGATGATTTTAAAAAGATATTATTAATAAATGATATAAAGACAATTATTATTAATAACAAAGAATTAAGATATAATTAATTTTATAACTAATTTAGAAAAAAGTAAATCATTTATTTAGGAGGTTGGCATGTTTCAGAAATAATGAATCCATAATTAATTAATAATGTAGCAATCCATGGAGCATTTTCATCATTTAATTCTAAATTATAAGGTAACCCGGCCATATAAGCAGTTTTTAATAAACGATCTTTTGATTCAATATCAGTGAAACTTTTATCATTTAATAATTGATAAAATGCATTTTGAACAGATGTTTGAAGTTTATAATGATCATTATCAAATAATTGTAATAAATCACTAAATTTTATATTTAAACACCCAGGATAAATTTCATTTTTAGGATCTAGTAATTTTGCATTACCATAAGCAACGAAATCTTTTGAATAAGGTGCAAGATCAGGTTGTTCAGTAAGATTGATATATGATTCCATCATACTTCTGTTACTTGCTAAATTAACACCTAAAACAAGAATAATTGCAAAAATTAATGAAAATTGGAAATCATGTTGTGAAAGATATATAATTAAAGCAATAAGAACGATTTTAACAAATGTATTTTTGAATAAATCGGTAATGTAGCTTGGTGCTCTTGGTGCTATTTGAGAAGCATACATTATTAATAACACTTTTGAAATAGTCATCAAGTACGGATTGGAAAGTAAATTATCCATTTTGTATATATTATATATAATGAAAAGAAATTAATAAAAAGGAAATAAATAAAAAGAATTAATAAATAAACATTATTTATTAATTCTTGATAAAAAATATAATGTTATAAAATGAAAGTTACTAAACTTGTTAATGAAAAAAAATGATTATAAGAATTTCTCTTTCTATATTCAACTGTAGACATCAGTTTTGATTCAGTATTATTACGTTTTGATTCATTTAATTTGTATTTTATATACAAATTTCTAATTTCATCACATGTATAATCAACATAACCTTCATATCTATAATTTAACATATCCATATCTTGTAAATTGTCTTTAGTTACTTTATAATTTGATAAAAGCATTTTTAATTCATCTACAAAGATTATTTCATCTAATTCATATAATACATCAAATAACAAATAATAAAATTCATTATTACTATGACTATTAGAAATTTGAGACTGTATTACTTTTACAAATAAAGAATAGTCCTTTTTTTTTAATTCATATAAATGCGTCTTTATGATATCAAAAAAATGTTCATATAATTTCTTAAATCTCTTTTTTTTATTTTTTACTACTAAATACCAACATTCTATTACTGGTGCATTTTTGAATAAGAGTAAAGTAGGACAAAACAACATATTATATAAATCAATATGATTCCTATTATAATTTATATTTTGAATAAATTCACTTTGTATTTCTTTAAATGAAAAATTTCTATAAATAGGAAAGTTATTATGATATTTACTAAAAATTTGTAATGCACTTTTAATTTTAATAATATTGTTATTAAATAAATCATTATGTGTATTATGAAGAGATTTTGTAAAATTAAAAAAATAGTTATAAGAACTTTCTAAAAATTCTTTACAATATTTTGTCTTGTTATAGAAAATAATACCTTTATACATCTTAAAAAATGTATACATATATCTATTAATCATTGAAAATTGAATCATTTCATATAAATTAGTCATTGACAGAAACAAATGAAATAAAACATCATGATGTAATTTACATAAAGTTAATGACAAAACCATACTAAATATAAAGCGAGTAGATTGTTTAAATACTTTTTTAACAGAATCTTTAAACCAATTTGTAATATAAACTAATTTTACAATATTAATGTTCTATTGATACTTATTAATTATTATTATTTGTTGTCTTTAAACCAATTTATAATATAAACTAATTTTACAATATTGATGTTCTACTGACACTTATTAATTATTATTATTTGTTGTCTTTAAACCAATTTATAATATAAACTAATTTTACAATATTGATTTCCTACTGACACTTATTAATTAATTATTAATTGTTATCTTTAAATCACTATGATAAACTAATTTTACAATATTGATATTATACTGACACTTATTAATTAATTATTAATTGTTATCTTTAAATCACTATGATAAACTAATTTTACAATATTGATATTATACTGACACTTATTAATTATTATATTTAAACAGATTTGTAGAATCTATCATTTTTAATTTTTGAATTACTCATATGATTTAATTAGTTATTAATTTTATATTGTGTATGTTTTTGATTTTTTTTTTTTGATATAACGTTAAATATGATACATGATAATATCAAACTTGAAAAGTATAATATGGATAATATAATATCAAAAAAACATTATGATAAAAATTATGATACAGTAAATAATACAAATACAAATGAAAAATATTTTTTAGACAAATATAAAAAATTGTACAATGTATATGAAAAATTATTTGATAATAATATATGTCTATTATATAATTGTCTTACGACAGATATGTACTTTATTTTTATTAATGCAAATAAAATTTATAAAATAATAAATACAGATTTAATTTTACTATATACGAATGAAATAAATAATAAATATATATATAAAACATCATTTAAAACATGTCAATTAGCAAAAAATATACATATGTTATTAAAAAATAATTATTCTGTAATATTAATTAATCCACAATATAATGTTATTGCTGTACATCATCCTGTAAATAAATACAATACTTATTTCATACCATTTTAGATTTAAATGAAAAAACAGATTAATTAATTTAAAAATAATATATCAATTAAATTAATTAAAGAAAAATGACTATGATTGATCATTATTTCCAAATTTACAATGAAAAAATAAAAGAATATGGAGAAATGACTGTGGTATTAATGAATGTTGGTTCTTTTTATGAAATCTATGAAATAGATAATCAAACTGAAAAAATAGGAAATGCTAAAATACTATCAAATATTTTGAATATGAAATATGCAAATAAAAATGGAAATATAGACAATTCCTCAAGAGGTTATCCAAATTTTATAGGATTTACTGTAAGTTGTTTAAACAAATATCTTCCTGTATTATTACAAAATGATTATACAGTTGTTATTGTAGATCAATTAGAAAACAGTTCTCAAAAAAATGGGAAACTTGTAAAAAGGGGTATTACAGCTGTGTATTCAAAATGTTTACAACCGCTCGATTTAAATGATGGAGAATGTAGTAATTTAGTTCATATTTTCTTAGATATTTCGCCTATGTTAAAAACATCAAATAAAAAAAATGCAAAAACATTTAGGAAATTAAATAGCAGTATTTGTTGCGTAAATAATTTTACAAATGATATAGAAATTACAGAAAATTCATTTTCTTTTATACAAAACAAAATTGAAATGTGTTTAAATGAATTTGATAGACTTTTATATAGATATTTTGCTAAAGAAATTCATATAAGAGTTTCTGGGGTAAAAGATAATAGTGATTATGATAATTATTTAAAAATATCTAAATTTTTCAATACAAATTATGAAAATGTAAAATTATACAATATGTCTATTGATATAGATAATAATGAAAAAGATTATTGGAGTATCCATTATCAAAATGAATATTTTAAAAATGTATATAAACATATTAAATTTGGATTAATTACACCTATTGAATATTTAAATTTAGTAAATTTACAATTATCCTGTGTTAATTTGATATATACAATTAATTTTATGAGTAAACATGATTTAAAATATATTTCTAATTTAAGTCTACCAAAAATTATTACAGAATCAGAACATTTAGTTTTAGAATTAGATACATTGTCACAATTAAACATTGATAAAGGAGTCTTTAATATTATTAATTTTACAAAAACAGCTATAGGAAAACGTTATTTGCATTCTTTATTATGTAAACCATTTAAAGATGTCAATACAATTGAAAATCGATATAAATTAACAGATGAATATGAAAAGATGGATATAAAAATAATAACAAGCCTTGAAAAATTACTTACTGAAATTCCAGATTTTGAAAAATTACATCGTAAAATGGGTTTAGAAGTATTACATCCATATGAATTTGATAAATTAAATGATTGTTATTATACTATATTAAATATCGTAGGTATTATTCCTAACGATTCTTTTTTAAAAACTATAATACCATCAGATGATATAATGACTACATTATATGACTATATAAATACTTATAAAACAACATTTGATTTAAATATTATGAAAAAATTTAGTTTAAACACGACAAAAGATGAGATTACAAATTATTTTAATAAAGGAATTATAAAAGATTTAGATAGTATCCAGGAAAAAATAAACAATATCGAAGAAGAAAAAGAAACAATGAGAATATATTACAATTCTAAAATAAGTAAAGACCAAGACAATTATGTTAAATTAATTTATAATGAGGGAGAAGGATATTCATTTACATGTACCAAAATAAGATATCAAACATTAATAACTAAATTAAAAGAATGCAACGATAATTCATTTGATACTTTTAAATTAAAACTCACAAATAACGTTACTAAATTTTTTACACCAGAATTAACAAAATTATCAAATAATCTTGTAAATTATAGAGAATTACTTAATACAAAAATCCAATTACATTATATTAATAAATTAAAGGAATATTATTGTAATTATTCAGATGTATTTATTGCTTTAAAAGAATTTATTGAGATAATAGATATAACAAATTCAAATTATAAATGTAAAAATAAATATAATTACTGTAGACCACAAATAATAAAAGTAGATTCTGTTGAGCAATCAGAAAGTTTTATAGAAAGTACTGGAATGAGACATACTATTATAGAACGTCTTGATACGGGTTGTGAATATATTACAAATGATATAACATTAAATAAAAAAACACCAGGTATCTTATTGTATGGTTTAAATAGTAGTGGAAAATCTTCTTTATTAAGAGCTATCGGTATATGTATTGTACTTAGTCAATGTGGGCTTTTTGTACCTTGTACAACATTTAAATACTATCCATTTAATACAATGATTTCACAAGTTGATTTAACTGATAATTTATATACAGGAAAAAGTTCATTTATAAATGAAATAACTGGTTTAAAAAAAATATTATCATGTAGTGGGAAAAATACGATATGTTTAGGAGATGAGACATTACGTGGCACTGAAAGTAATAGTGCAATGGGATTAGTAACATCTACTATTTTAAAATTGATAAACAATGGTAGTAAGTTTTTTTTTACAAGTCATTTGCATGAAATTCCAAAAATAAAAGAAATTAAAGATTATAGTGATAATGGGACTTTACAAATAAAACATTTAAGTGTATCAACAAAAAATAATAATATTATTTTTGAAAGAATGTTAAAAGATGGGCCTGGATCTGAATTATATGGAATAGAAGTTGCACAAAGTATAATAGAAGATACGGAATTTATAGATATAGCATTTACTATTCGTAATAATTTGATAAAAAATAAAACACATGTTTTGTCAAAAAAGAAAAGTGTTTATAATAAAAAAAAAATAATAAATTTTTGTGAAATTTGCAACGGAACAACACAATTAGAAACACATCATATTGAAGAACAAAAAAATACAGATGAAAATGGTTTTATTACAAATAAACATTTTCATAAGAATGAAAAATTTAATTTAACAACTTTATGTCATGATTGTCATTTAAAAGTTACTTTGGGTAAAATAATTGTAGATGGGTATAAACATTCTATACAAGGAACTTTTTTAGATTACACTATTCTTAATTCTGATTAATGTAGTCAGTGCGAGAGTATTTTCATTATAATGTTTATGGTATTGATAAGATAACATTACCATCATTAGAATTGAGATTAGGATTGGAACTACGGGATGGGTTTAAGTTAGAATTAGTATTAAATGTATTATTTAATTGTTGAGTTTGATTTGTTAAAACGATATTTTTTACATTATTTAACAATACTGGATTACTATTCATGGAATGAAATAGAGTTTGTAATTCCGGATTTTTACATAATGTTTCTATAAATGGAATAATATTTTGATTTTCTAGAATATTTTTAAAACAATTGTGAATCACAGGATTTGTTGACATTGTATTAACAACATTTGCAACATTAGGTTTTTTAGATATCAATTGTTGAGCGAGTTCAATATCTGCATCTTTACTATTAAAACTATTTTTAAAACCAAGAATAAGAGTTTCAAAAAATCCATTTGCATGAATAGGTAAAAATGGTAATATTTCAGAAACAGCAAAAAGAACATAACCAATAATTGTTGTTATATCAGACGATGACATGTATTGTGTTTCTTATAGTTTTTAATAAAAAAAAATTTATATTCTAATCGAAATAAACAACTAAATTAGTTAATTAAATTTAATTAATTTTATTATTGCCTTTAATAAATGGATTTACTTATTGATATTATAAATAGGGGTAGGTCGGATCACACTCTATCATTATCAGATAAAAATCTAATCTTAAAAATGATTGTTATAATTGCAATTATTTTATTTGGATTTACTTATTTATTTCCAACAAATTATGCTTTTATTATTACTCTTTTAATTTTTACAGGTTATATTGTAAATACATATCTTAAATATACATCACAATCTATTTCTAGTAAAAATAAACAAATCATGTATCATTTAGAAGTTCTTCAAGATATTGTGAATAGTTATATTAATAAAAAAATTAATGCACAAAGTGCATCCAGTTCAAAATTATCATATGCAGAAATTAACAGAATTTACGATAATAACCAATTAACAAGTATGTATATTGATAGTAATTTAATAGAATTCCTGTATAGTATACGAAATATAAATGAATGGAATGATTATGAATTTTATTTATTATTAAAAGGAACAAACAATATTTTAAAATTAAGAAAAGAAATAGAAGAATATTATCAAGCAAATAAAAGTTATCCGGAAAATATATATGAAATGATGGAAACTACATTAATATTAAGAACAAATACAATCAATAATATGCACAGATTTATTTATAAAGTTCCTAAAACACATATGATGTATAATTACATTAATAAAATTATAGAAAGATATATGGTTCTTATTTCACGTAACACTGACAAAATATATTATTATTTACAAGACCATATTAAGATTTCTGGTATTAATAATAGAACTAAATTCATAACTTACAATACTATTAGACCACATGAACCTGATTTTCATCAAGCAAATATAAAACAAAAATCATCACAAATACTTGATTATTATACATAATATAATCAAACTTTAACTTTAAATTGAATTAACATACAATTTGTTAATTCAAATTGTATTAAATCACTAAGATTCCGAAACAAGGCGTTGGGCCTGGACAAGACAGGATCCCGATTTCCTTCGGGCCTGGACAAGCCAGGATCCAGTCTCTAGTTGATAAAATATATTCTTGTTTTTATTGAAATTCAATTAATTGAATTACTAAATTTAAAAATAGAAAGTTTAGAAAAGTTGACTAAATCAAAATGATTAAAATAACATTATTCTAATGTATTAATAGTTGTTTTTAAATTTATTAGTATTTAATTAAATTTTTTTATTACTTTATTATATATGTCATCTTATACTCCAGAAGCGTTTATATTAAAAAACCAATTAGTTGTAACTGATACAACAGATGCTATTAATGGTACATCTGGTGCATTTGTTATAACAGGTGGTGCATCTGTGTTAAAAAGTTTTATTGTTTCTGGTGATCAATCTATTGCAGGCCAAGCATCTATTAATAATGTCAATGTTACTCCTAATTTGAATGATATTATATATGAAAAACAGGCCATATTGTCTTCTGATATTTCAACTTTTACAGATATCACAGGTTTTTATTTTTTAAGTAATATTGCAAGTGCGTTTAAAGCTTATATTACGGTTATTGTTACTGGTCCAACAAATAAATATGCATTTTGGGAAATTAATAGTGTATATACGCCAAATGGTTGGGCATATACATCAACATTTACAGGTGATATAACCGGTATTATTTTTAATATTGCTGATGACAGTGGTACAGCAAAAGTTCAATATAAAAATAGTAACGGTGCAGGATATTCTTCTGTTATTAGATATCGTGCTACTACAACGGCGCCTGCTGGTTCAAGCCCATCTGGTGGTCAGGGATTATTTAATTCTACATCAAATAATTATATTCAAAATACGTTATTATATGCAAATACATCTGAAACTGTCGCTAGTGCAAGTGATATTACAATTAGTAATGATATCTTAAATATTGGAGGAGCAACTACATTATTTGTATCAAAAACAACTAATGCTAATAATTTTACTTCGGCATCTCTTATTGTTTCTGGTGGTGCAAGTATTGCAAAAAAATTATTAGTTGGTTCTCAAGTTGGTATTGGTACATCTGCACCCGCATTCGATTTAGATATTAGTGGGGATATCAATGTCAGTGGTGATATTTATCAAAATGGTACTATTTATAGTGGATCTAGTTTATGGAGTGGTACAGCAAGCGGTGATTATTATATTAATCCACTAACGGCTAAAGTGGGTCTTAATACAACGAGTCCAACTGCAAATTTAGATGTTAATGGTGGTATAAAAACCTTAACATTAACAACTGGATCTATTATTTCAACAGACGCAACTACAAGTAATTTATCAGTGACAAATGTAACAGCTTCTACAATTGTTGCTAGTAATATTACATCAGGAAATGTTTCCGTATCCAATATGGTAGCTAGTCGTATTAGTTCTAGTAATTTAGCAGTGACTAATTTATCCTTCACGAATATGACAATTAGCAGTAGTTTAGTTCCTTCTGCAAATGTTACGTATGATCTTGGTACACCTACACAAAGATGGAAAGATTTGTATTTATCAGGAAATACTATTCATTTAGGTGATAGTGTTAGCATTTCTGCATCAACATCTGGTAATGTTGTTATTAATACTGCATCAACTGATGCGCCTGTTTCATTTACCCTTGTTTCTTCAAGTAATATGTATACAAACACTATGACTGCTGGTTCAATTAAAGTAAATGGTCTTGTTTCAGCAAGTAATCTAGCTGCATCATCTATTAGTATTGGAAATCTTGTTGTATCTAATAATGTCAGTTTTAATAATTTTAATGCTACATCAATATCTACTAGCAATATTACATCTGATTTATCTACTACTGGTACTTTAAATGCAACAACTATTACTACATCATCACTTTCATCAGGAACTATTACAACAGGAACTATTCTTAGTACTTTATCAAGTAGTGGTAGTATTGGTGCATCTGGTGCAACTTTTGGTAATGTATATACAAATGTTGCTAGTGCTGGTAGTATCCAAGTAAGTGGTACTGTTTCAGCTGGAACTATCGCCACATCTAATCTATATTTAACAAATATTTCTGGCACAAATGCAACAATCGGACATGTTATTTCTACATCTTTATCATCAAGTACTTTGTCTGCATCTAATAGTATTACAACTGGTAATCTTGTTGTTTTATCTATTACAAGTAGTAATATCAGTGCAAATGCTGCTAGCATTGGTAATGTTTACTCAACTACTATTTCATCAGGAACTATTCAAGTAAGTGATAGTATTTCAGCAGGAACTGTGATTGGTACATTAATCACTTCGGCTAGTCTTGGTGTTTCAGGAGCAACTATTAGTAATATTTATGTTAACAATGTAACGGGTGGTAGTATTGCATTAAGTGGAACTATTTCTGCTGGTACACATGTGGGTACTTTAGTTTCGTCAGGAAGTATTGGTGCAAATGGTGCAACTATAGGAACTGTTTATGCAACGACAGTAACCGCTGGTTCTATTAGCGCTACAGGAAATATGGTAATTGGTGGAAGTATGACAACAGGATCAACTATTATGTCAAGTTTATCTGCTGGTTCTATATCAGCAGGTTTTGGTACTGTTTCAAATTTACACACTTCTAATATTACATCTGCATCTATACAAGCAACAGGTACTGTTTCAGCATCTGCATTTGTAGCATCAAGTAACATTTCTTCAACGAATGCCACTTTAACAAATGCAACAATTGGATCTATTAATAACACTTCTATTGCAACTAGCACTGTTAATGCAAGTGATAGTATTACTACTGGAGGTTTAATTGCTACTAGTATGAGTTGTGGAAATGTTTCTGTAACTCTTGCTACTATTGGCAATATGTTATCACTTAATGTCTCAACTGCTAATGTTATTGCAAGTGCAACTGTATATGCATTAAATGTATCATCAGGTAGTGTAGGTGCATCTGGTGCTACAATAGGTACTATTTATACAACGACGATTACAGCTAGTAATTTAGGAGTTGATAAAATCACTTCTGGAACTATTTTAGCTACACTTGCTAGTGCTGGAAGTATCGGTGCTAGTGGAGCAACAATTGCAACTCTTTATGCATCAACTATAACTGCCACAAATAGTATGATAACAAATAGCTCCGTTGGAACACTTCATAGTACATCTATCAATTCAACCAATATAACTTCTACAAACAGTTCAATTGGAACTTTAAATGTTAGTGGTGGTCTTACAACTGGAAATATTAACTTCACTGGAGCTCTTTCACAAAATGGAAGCCCATATGTAAGTTCTCAATGGTCATCAAGTGGTTCAGATCTTTCATATACTAGTGGTAATGTAAGTATAAGCAATACTTTATCAGCAGGTACTTTAGTTTCTACATTAACAAGTTCTGGTAGTATTGGAGCATCTGGTGCATCTATAGGAACACTTTATGCTGGTATAATTACAGTAGGAACATTATATGTCAGTGGTTCTACTATTTCTGTTAATATTACTTCTGTTAATTCAATTGAAAATAATATTACAACTGGAGCACTTGTAAGTACATTTATAAGTTCTGCAAGTATTGGTGCTTCAGGAATTACAGTTGGAACTCTTTATGCATCTAATATAACTACTACAAATATTATTTCTACGAATAGTTCTGTTGCAACTTTAAATATCAGTAGTGGTCTCACAACTGGAAATATTAACTTTACTGGAACTCTTTCACAAAATGGAACTCCATATGCAAGTTCACAATGGTCATCTATTGGTTCATCTCTTTATTATACCAGTGGTAACGTAAGTATCACTAACACTTTATCAGCTGGTACATTAATTTCTACATTAAGTAGTTCTGGAAGTATTGGTGCAAATGGTGCAACCATTGGAAATGTTTACTCTACTAACATGAGTGCTACAACTATTACAGTTGGTACAGTTGTAAGTACTTTAGTTACAAGTGGAAGTGTAGCTGCCACATCTGCAACCATTGGCAATGTACAAATATCAGGAGCAATTACAACAAGTAATATTCATACAAATGCAGGTACATTAGGTCCTTTTGTTATTTTACAACAACACTTCATTGATATGACCACAGGTAGTCATACAGGTTATACTTCATCGAATACAATTGTATTCTCAGAAGATGGTAATCCAGGTGTAAATAGTGCTATTGGTAATAGTAGTGGTTTCGGTAGATTATCTGATGGATCAAATGATGGTATGTCATGGAGCTATGCACGTCTTATCATGCGTGGTGTTGCATTAAATACAGGAACAACTGGATCTACTGTTATTTTACAACCATTTGCTGTTCAAAGTAATACAGGAACTCTTTATACACAATCCAGTTTTACGGTTACAGATGCTGGAAGTGATTGTGGTTATACTACATGGGTTTCTCCATGGTTCTCTACAAATATTGTATCTGATATTCAATCACTTGGTGTAAAAGCATTAAGTCTTAATGGAGCAACAGGTGGAAATGTACGTATTGGTACTACTTATTTACAATTCAAATAAATATATTTATAAATTATATAATATACTATGTTTTTATGTTTGTAATTTTAATACGTAATTCATTTTAACAATAAACTTTTTTTATTGTTAAAACTTAACAGATTTATTTATCATGGGAAAACATAAAGAAAATACCAAACTTTATTCTGAAAAGGAATCAACAGATTCTTTTAATGTATTAAATGTTCCTAGTATTTCGAGCTTACATATTGAAAAACAGCAAAAACAATCTAGTACAAATGATATTTATAAAACAGTATTAAATAAATGTATTGAAAAAATAATTTATACAAATAGACATACTGATAAAACGTTTATTATTTTTGAGGTACCTAAATTATTAATAGGGCAAACAACTTATGATATGAAATCATGTATACATTATATTATTAATAATATTTCAACACATGGATATTTAGTTCAATTCATAGAACCATTTTATATTTACATTGACTGGGGAAGTAAGGCTTTAAAAAGAGAAAAAGATATGGATATAAAAAAAAAAGATTTATTACGTTATTTCCCAGGAATTAAAGAAGTTGAATATGTATATGAAGATGTTTATTTAAAACAAAAAGAAAAGGATAAAGAATACAAAGATAAAAAGGAAAAAAAAGACAAAAAAGAAAAAAAAAATAAGAAATAGGTTCTCGTTAAAAAAACTTATTAATTTTATAAAGAATTAATAAGTATAAATAAGTTAAGTAAATTATGTCTTCTGAATTAACACTAGATAATTATATGCCATGTTATGAAGAATTAAAATCTACTTATGAAGAAGCTCAAAATATTCTTATAACAAAAGGAAAAGTTGATAATGATAAATATACTAAATGTATTGACTTAAGTTCTAAACTAATTAATTTATTTAATAATTTAAATCCATTAATCGTTAATCGTAATAAAGAACCTATTAAACACGTATATTATCTTAATTCAGAATTACTTATTAGAACAGTTGGTATTAATACTGCAAGAACTCATTTATCAGATGAACATAAAAATTCATTATATATTGCTATTACACATTTAAAAGTGGTTTTAAATATTGAACCATATAATAGACCAGCTATGGAATTATATAAAGTGTGTTATATTTATTTAACTATTTTTAATCCAAATATAAATGAAAATCTTGCATTGTTAAACCAAGTACTACCTATTGATCCATGTGATTATCAACTACAATATAATTTAGGATTTATGTATCATAGAGCTAATAAATTAGATGAAAGTTTACAACATTTTAAATTAGCTATCGGTATTATTGATTTAATGTTAAGTAAAAATGATTTACCAGCTGATCAAATAAAGGGATTAAATGAATTTAAAATTAAAAGTTTTAATGGTATAGGTAGTATTTATTTTGCAATTCAAGATAGAGAATTAGCAAGTTACTTTTTTAAATTAGCTTTAGAAATAAATCCAGATGATCCTGATATTAATAATCAATTAGGCGTTGTTAATACAGAATTACGTTTTACAGATATTGCTATTAAATATTATGAACATGGTATCAAACATTACCAATCAGCACATATTTCTACAGATAAAGATATGTTGGTTGCGAGTATGTATATGAATATGGGTTTAGCAAAATGTTATGAATGTGAATTTGAACAAGCAATCGAATGTTATAATAAAGCATTAAAATACAAACCAAGATTAAGTTTGGCTTATCAAAATAAACTATTGGATTTAAATTACATTTCACATTTAATTGAAGATCCAATGTATATTGCAAGATTACATAAAAATATTAATAAAATATATCCTCATGTAGTATCTAATTATAAAGAAAGTTGTCCTGATTATAAAGTAAAAGCGGATATTGTTAAATGTGATTTGAGTAAATGGCGAGAAAATAGTAATATTAAACTTAAAATTGGTTTTGTCAGTGGTGATTTTATTTGTCATCCTGTTAGTTTTTTTATTCATAGTATTCTTGGAGCACTTGATTATACTCGATTTGAAGTTCAGTGTTATAGTGTTAAGATTGTTGATTTAACTTCTATGTTCCCATCATGTAAATGGAGATGTGTCAAAAATTTATCAAATATTGAATTTGCAGAAATTATTAAAAAGGATAATATTGATATTTTATTTGATTTATCAGCACATACAGGTGATAATCGTTTGGATACATTTGTATTAAAACCAGCACCTATTCAAATTAGTTATTGTGGATATCCTGGATCAAGTGGTGTAAAATCAATGGATTATCATTTAACAGATAAGTATGCTGATTGTAAACAATCTGAAAAGTATTATACTGAAAAATTAGTTTACATGGATAAAACATTTTTAGCATATACACCAAGTATGGGTATTAAAAATTTACCAGCGATTACAGATATTCAACCTTGTAGTAAAAACAATTATATTACATTTGGAACATTTAATCGTTTTAATAAAATCAATAAAAAACTTATTAGTGTTTGGGAAAAATTACTCGTTACTATTCCTACAGCACGTTTTGCAATTAAAACAAAAGAATTTTTAACACCTAAAATTAAGAAATACTTTTTCGATTGTTTTAAGGATAAATCTGTTATTGATCGTATTGATATTTTAGATTATGCTGATACATATGAACAGCATTTATTAGATTATAATAAAATGGATATTGCTGTAGATACCTTCCCTTATTCAGGAACCACTACAAGTTGTGAAGCATTAATGATGGGTGTTCCTGTATTAACTTTATATGATAATAAAAAATATTACCACACACAAAACGTAACAACAAGTCTTATGAAAAATTGTAGTTTAGATGAGTATGTTGCTTATACTGAAAATGACTATGTAAATAAAGCTCTTTATTTCTCAAAACATATGGATAAATTAATTAATCTTAAAAAAGAAGTGCGTAATAAATTTGTACACAGTCCTATTTGTAATTATACTGAATTTACTCGTGAATTTGAAGATAAACTAGTAATGTTATATAAAAATCACCGTTGGTAAGCGATGCCGTCTTTAACATTGTGTTCGATCTTGATTGAGTGAATATTTTTTGTACAAAATTTTGTGAAAAATGACAAATATAATATTATCCAGAGTTGATCCCGGTTTATCCGGGCCCGAACAAAGTCAGGATCCTGTCTGGTACAGGATTGTTGTCCAAACACAGTCGGGAACAAAGGCAGGATACCATTTATTTCATATTATTCACAAAAATCAGTACATAACATGACATATTCACGATTTAGTTCGGGCTTTTTAATATTCATTATAAATTAATTAATTATTATTTATTTATAATGGAAAGTAATTTAGAACATAATATAAAGTATATTATTCCAACAAAAATAACAAATCAAAGAGAATTATCAAATGAATTGATACATCATTGGAAAACGAGTGGATATTTAGTGATTGATGGATTATTACCAGATGATTTAATAAATAAATGTATAAGTGAGGTGACGGATGTACTTAAAAGTAGTAAAACTGATGATTTTGGGAGTGATGGTAAATTAGAATTTCCTACTGGATTAAAAGCATGTGATCATATTACATTACATCCTCATTTTATTAAAGTATGCTCTCAATTATTAGATGTTAATGAAAATAAGATTCGTTTAATTCAATCTGATATATGGCCAAAAATAGGAAATAAAAATACATGTCATGATAAATACGCAAATGCGGATCAAAGAATACATTGTGATTATGGAAACAATACATTAGTACATCCACCAAGTTGGGATAAACCAGAATGTGTATCCATGATTGTATACCTATCTGATGAAGATGAAACATCTGGTGGAACAGCAATAGTTCCACGTGAAGGTGATGATGATGAATTGTATACTTGGCCATTAATAGCTATGCCAGGTTATGGTGGCTTACCATTTATAAATAATAAACATTATGCAGAAGAATATATGAAAATAAATCATCCACAATTCTATGAAATGCGACAAAAATTATATGAAAAAGAATATCGTGTAAAATTCAAGCCAGGAACTGTTTTAATTTATAGGCATGATATATGGCATCGTGGTACACCTGTAAACGAGGGTAAATTGAGAATTGTATGTAATCTTGGATATAAACGTTCTGATGCTGAATGGGTAACAATATGGAATGCTGGATGGGCCAAAAATATGTATTATGGAAAAGTTGAAAAAATGATTGCAGATGCTTCACCCATTTCACGTAGTTTATTAGGATTTCCTATGCCAGGGCATGATTATTGGAATGAAGTTACAATTAATGCTGTTACAGCTAGATATAAATCATATGGGTTTGATCCAACACCTTATTTAGCTGAATTTAAAAAAACAAAAGTATAATCGTATAATCACTTTAGATCCCGACTTTGTTCGGGCCCGGATAAACCAGGATCCCGACTTTGTTCGGGCCCGGATAAACCAGGATCCCGACTTTGTTCGGGCCCGGATAAACCAGGATCCCGACTTTGTTCGGGCCCGGATAAACCGGGATCAATCTGATTCGATATCAAATAATAAATTAAAAATGATATTTTATTGATATATATTAGAATAATTGTTAAAAAAATGATTTTTTATTGATATATTAGAATAATTGTTAAAAAAATGATGTTAATACTATTAAAAAAAACAAGACTTATGAGATATTCTCCTCTCTATACTTGTAGGTTTGATTCATTCTTAAATAGATATCCTATAAAACCAAATTTAATATATGTAAAAGATTCCGAACCCTGTACACGACAGGGTGTTCGGGCCTGTACAAGAGATGATGCCGACTTTGTTCGGGCCCGGATAAACTGGGATCCTGTTTTATACAGGCCTAAACAGATACGAGGTCGTGTGGTTAGTAAGACTAATAATAATGTTATTAGTAAGAAAAATGTAAATGACCTATTAAAATGTACAAAAAAACAGACATCATGTAATAAAAATACGAATAAAAAGAATAAAATTGAGACATATAAATATTATACAACAATGGGTCTTACAGGAATTTTTTTATCAACTTTTTTTTATAGTTATAATAGTTATAGTTATTACGAAAATGCTATTACTACTTTAACAATGTATAAATAACTTATTTAAAGTTAATTTATTTTAAATACTAAATTAATTGAAATTAAATAAAAAATGTCATTAATAGAATCTGTAAAGGAACCTGAACCTGAACAACTTGAAGGCGTTTTAGAAAAAGAATCTGAAGAAAAAATGAAAATAAAAAGTAATTTAACTCGCCTTCGTAATCGTGTTAAATGTTTATTAAAAAAACCACAACCTGTTCAACGTTCAGTAGAATGGTTTAAAAATAGAAACACTTTAATTACAGCGTCAGAAGCAGCTTCATGTTTAACATTATCTAAAAAGGTATGTGAGCGCTATGTAAATCTGTATAATTTAGAAAACTTTAAATACAATGATAGTAAGTGTGCAAATACATATGAAAATGTAGAAGAATACATTATAAAAAAATGCAAAGCTTTTAATGGTGAAAAGGTATTTCATGATTCAGTGTATACATTATGGGGTAAAAAATATGAACAAATTGCTGTTAATTTATATAAAAAATTAAAAAATACGGACGTGTATGATTTTGGATTACTTCGTCATCCTTATTTAAAATGGTTAGGGGCAAGTCCTGATGGTATTACACCAGATGGTGTTATGTTAGAAATAAAATGTCCTTATTCTAGGAAAATTAAAAATTCAGAACCTCCTTTTCATTATTATTGTCAAGTCCAAATTCAACTGGAAGTGGGACTACTAGAACAAGCTGATTTTATGGAATGTGAAATTAAAGAAGTGGATACATTGGAAGAATATTTAGAAATTAAAAATGGAATACTACCAATATCAAAAAAGGAATCTAAAAAAAAGAAAAGTCCTAAAAAGTCAGAAATAATAACAACTACAGACAAGAATATAGATAATACAATAACTACTGAAGTTACTGAAGTTACTGAAGTTACTGAAGTTACTGAAGAAAGTAATAGTGAAGAATCTATAAATAATAAAATGATACCACCACCACCTCATGGTATTATTATTAATTTATTGAATGAGCCAGATAATAGTGAACAAAAATATATTTATCAGGATAATTCTAATACATTGGATCCAATACATTGGGCTGAAAAGGAGACTGAATCTTTAGATCCTGAAAGTTATAAGATTCTATATTATTATATTCCGAATTATAATATTTTAAATATAAAAAGAGATCGTATTTGGTTTGAAACTGTAAAGGATGATATTAAAAAAGTACATGATAAAGTTATTTTTTATCAGAATAACAAAGATGAATTTTTAAAATTAGTTGAAAGTATGAATAGTGAAAAAAATAAAAAACACATAGATGCTTTCAACAACAGTGTTTGTTTATTGTAATAAATGTAATTTGTAAATTATAAGTAAATTAATTAAAATTACTTATAATTACTTATAATTACTTAATTAGTTATAATTATTTTATTTTATATTAATATAATAATGGAATACGCTAAAAATTTCGATTCATCAGCTGAAAAAATGATTTCTAAATATATTAGAAAACCACAAATTATTTATGGGATTTTAATATTATTTATTGCTATATAC
>Ga0214923_10002066_pt1 | contig 27461 bp, 32 predicted proteins | sample LL1510_MetaG_FD_177993 | JGI IMG/M metagenome (GOLD analysis project Ga0214923, IMG submission 177993) | Freshwater microbial communities from Lake Lanier, Atlanta, Georgia, United States - LL-1510 | ecosystem: Environmental > Aquatic > Freshwater > Lake | place: USA: Georgia | collected...
AAATAAAAAATAATATTATTGCGAATAAGGGTTCGGTGCAACAATTAACTGTGTTGCCGGAACATATTCGAAACAAGTATAAGATTGTTTGGGAAATACCTATGAAACATTTGATTGATATGGCGGCAGATAGAGGTGCGTTTATATGTCAAAGTCAGAGTTTAAATTTATGGATGGAAGATCCTGTATATAATAAACTAACATCTATGCATTTCTATGCATGGGAAAAAGGGTTAAAGACGGGTATTTATTATTTACGAAGGAAGGCAAAACATCAAGCACAGCAGTTTACAATTGAACCAACGGAACTTATAAAAGAAGAGGAAGAAATATGTGAAATGTGTTCTGCTTAAACTCCTGATAAAAATACATTAGAGGAAAGGTTCGGCAAGACGCAGGCAACTGTAATAAACCCTAGGTTTTCTGATAAAATTCTCTACAAATTCCAAATGTTCTTCTGTGCCATTTAGTAATCCCGTATTGTCTTATTCCATCCATATGTTTTTTAGAGCCATATCCTTTATTTGAATCAATTCCGTAACGCTCAACCAATTCAGGATTTGCTATACACAATTCTTCTATATATTTATCTCTTTCAACTTTTGCTAAAACAGATGCAGCTGCAATAGATGTATATTTATTATCACCTCCTTCTATCATTTGATATCTTATGTATTCCATTTTTGATAAAGTTTTATTAAACATAGTGTATGGTTTAAAATAATTCCCATCAATTAATAATAGAATATTATGAATATTATAAATATTGATTTCAAATAATTGTTGCAATATACTTTTAATACACTTATGCATTGCTGATTGGGTTGCTTGTAAAATATTTATTTCGTCTATTGTTTGTTCATCTTCATATTCGACAGCCCACATAATGGCATGTTGTTTTATATAGTCAGCTACTGTTTCTATCTTCTTTTTGCTATGAAACTTTTTGCTATCTTTCATTTGGCTATGTTGAAAACTATCATCTTTAGGTAAAACAACTGCACTTGCATAAACTCTTCCAAACATTGGACCTCTTCCCGCTTCGTCTATTCCAATTTCAATAATATTTGTATCATTATTAAACCATTTATTTAAAGGTTCTCGAATAATTCTTTTCTTTTTTACAACACTTGTTTCAATATCTGACTCTAAGGATTTATCTGACTCTAAGTGTTTATCCGACTCTAAGTGTTTATCTAATTTTTGTTTAGAAACAATACTATTCATTATTTCATCATCAGAATCATCATCTTCAAGTATAACTGCACTTACCCAATCGGTGTTTGTTTGTTTAGACATATTAACTATATATTATTATGTATTGAATTAATATATATTTAATTATTTCAATTTTTTCAGAAAATCAATAGTTTCCTTTTTTCTTTACATAAAATATATACAATGAATAATGAATTATTAATACTTTTTATCATTTTATTATTAGGATTAATACTATGTTCTTTTTTAGGCAGAAAATATGAAGGCATGGAAAATGGCTCAATGTATTATGGTCCTAATGGAGCTTCTGCTCAGGTAACAAATGATACTTTAATAATAACTAGTTCTGATGGAACCGTTACAACATATACATCAAGTGAGTCATCAAGCGATACATATATTGGTCCAAATGGAAGAACTGCTACTGTTAAACAAGACTCAAACGGCCACACAGCGGTTCAAGTGAAAGATAGCAATGGAACTGTTGTATTAACACTAACAAATAATACAAATACAGGTGTTGCTACTGCTACTACTCAAAATGGAACAACCATAAGCGATTATGATAACTACAATCATTTTAGCGGAACTTCGGTTCCAGTTATATATTATGGTCCCGATGGAGGAACTGCCAAGGTTATTCAAACCCCAAACAATAATACCATTGTTATAACTAACAAAAATGGAACTACGGAAATTTACTATATTGATAAAAATGCTACTGATCCAAATGTTTCCACCTATTATGGACCAAATGGTGGCTCAGCTAAAATTATTACAGACAGCAACGGAAAACAAGCAGTAGAAATAACAACACCAAGTGGCAGCAAAATTGTCTATACTGGTGATAATATTTATACAAATACGAGTCAAGATGACACGATTAATCAATATGATGTAGACACAAATGGTACTGGAGCTGATGTTACTGCATCTACCTATTATGGACCTTATGGAGGACAAGCTACTACCGTAACTGGACCCGCTGGAAATACTTATTCTACTTATGACTCATCAGCGTATTATAATTCTCTTCCAGAAGGAATCCCTCGTTCACAAATTCCTGCAGGACAAGAAGACTTGTATATTTTAAAGTCGCAAGTTGTGCCTCCTGTTTGCCCAAAGTGCCCTGATCCTATTGTTCAGACAACTGGAGAAACTGATGTGAGCAAATGCCCGCCCTGTCCTGCGTGTGAGCGTTGCGCAGAACCAGCATTTGAATGCAAAAAAGTGCCAAATTATAGCGCATTTAATCAAAATTATATGCCAGTTCCTGTATTGTCTGACTTTTCAAGTTTTGGAATGTAATGTAATGTAATAAAACAAACTTAAAAATAATGCATTAATATATTATAAATGGAACAGATTGATAATATATATAATGAGTTAAGACTAAAAATAGAAGAATTGCAGAATGAGAATAGAGAATTAAGAGAGCATCTAAAAAAATATACGAATGGCAATAATAATAAACGATATTATGAAAAAAATAAAGATAAAATAAAAGAACAAGGTGCGAATTATTTAAAAAAATTATCGGAAGAAAATCCTGAAAAGTTAAAAGAATATAGGAGAAATACTTATATAAAAAAAAAAGAAAAATTAAAAAATGAAATTAAATAATTATGTGTTAAACTACTTAAATATTATTTACTATATACATATATATATTAATGGAAGAAGAAATATGGAAAATAATTGAAGACTTTCCAAATTATGAGGTTAGTAGTTTTGGAAATGTAAGAAACTCCTATACTAAATATATAATGAAATTACGAACAGATTGCTCTGGTTATATAAATATATCATTAATCAACTCAAAGACGAGTAAACACTGTAAGGTTCATCGTTTGGTAGCAAAAACATTTATTCACAATCCTTATAACAAACCTACTGTAAATCACATTGATAGAAACAAATCAAATAACCAAATAGCCAACTTAGAATGGGCAACGATGTCTGAACAAAATTATCATACTGCACAAACATCAAACAAAAAACGCCCTTTATGTTATAAACAAGTATGTAGAATTAATATACACGATGAAACAATTGTCGAATCGCATAAATCCATTACTGACGCCGCCTTATGGATAATAAATAATAATTTAACTTGTATAAAAGAGATAAATAAAAACAATATTAGTATAATAAGTTCTAAAATATGTGCTGTAGCTAATAATACACGGTCAGTTGCATACGGTTATAAATGGAAATATATTGATACCAATCAAACCATTGAAAATGAAATTTGGAAAGAAATACCGTTTGACATAATTAATATATCTAATTATTTTGTATCTAATTTTGGAAGATATAAAAACAATAAAGGTGAGATTAAAACTGATTATTTGTATAATTCAGGATATAAAAGAATATCTATCAATAAAAAATCATATTTATTGCACCGTTTAGTAGCATTAACATTTTTAGAAAATCCAGATAGCAAAGAAATGGTTAATCATAAAGATGGAAACAAATTAAATAATTCATTAGATAATTTAGAATGGGCTACTTGTTCAGAGAATAATCTACATAAAATTGCTTCTGGTTTATCAAATTGCACGAAAAAAGTAATTCAATATGATTCTAATATGAATAAAATACAAGAATTTAACTCTATTGTAGAATGTTCTAAAGAAATAAATATAAGTGCTTCATGCATAAGTGATAATTGTAGAGGAAAAACACAATCAACAAAATGTGGCTATGTGTTTCGTTATTCATCATAAGTAATTATTCCCGATGTTTAATACATTTTTTATCGATTTGGATGCTTTGTCCTTTTTCATCTTGTGGGACAATATTTAATATGCAGCGCGCCTTTTTACCATACAGTGGTTCTGTGCACCCTTTTTCCTTTCTATTTTTTCGCGTTCTAATTTCCGAATATTTAAATACTTTTGGTTTCTCATCAACGCATCGTGCTCTAAAATGCTCATAACGTTCTCTAACATCACAATAAGATAAATTGGATTTCTTTTTTAGCATGTTATTTACGATTTCATGTAAATTATAAATGTAGCGAGAAAAGGTATCGCGATTTTTCATGTGCTTCATTTGTAATGGATAACGTTTGAAATTATTTGCGAGATTTTTTCTACATGCTCCACATGGTAACACATTTTTTAGAGAAAGAACATAATTTCTATAATTTTGTTTATCCTGAATAGTTGGATTAACTGGATAATTAAAACTGATTGTATGAAGCATATGCCATTGAGTTGGTCCCCATATGGTTGTTAAAAATCCATCACCCGAATAAAAATCGCTTTTTTTAAACACTTTTTGTTTTCTTGTTTTTCCATAAAGCGATTTATTTTTACGAGTTTTTGTCATTTATAATATAAGTATAAAAAATAAAATATACTTATATTTTAATGTCTACAGCTTCTGCATTAGTGATTGAATTTGCAAAATCAACGCAAAATAGTTGCATGTGTTTAGGAATAATATTTATATTTATCATTTTATTTATGATGACTCCACTTAATTCATTTTCTATAACATCCTTTGTTGGAAAAATGGTAATAGTAATACTTTTAATGTATATACTATGGTATAATATGCATCAAACAAATAAATTTTCAAACCAATTCAATGTAAATATATTAAATAATGATGAAGAATGGAATCAAATTAAGACAAATGTTTTATGTAGTTATATATTTTCAGCATTTTTGTTAGTTCTAGCACTTTCAGTAATCAGAAAAATGTTCTAAATTTAATGTTTAGGAAAGAGTATTATTCGTTTATAATATATTCTAATTTATTCTTGTTTAATATATATGAATACTTCTTATAATAGACCAGCTACCCCTATTTTAAAAATGGGTGGAACACCTTCTATGATGCAACGAATCAGTGGATTAATGACTTGGCAAACAATTGCTATTATAATTGTTATATTATTATTAAGCATGTTTGCTTATTATACCTACAAACAATATGCTGATTCAAAAACTAATTTTTACGCAAATAGAGAAAATGTTCCAAAAGATGAAAATTCGAATAAAACAGCCACTCTAATGCTATTTTATGTAGATTGGTGTCCTCATTGCAAAACTGCTAAACCAGAATGGGAATCGCTAAAGTCGCAATATGACGGAAAAATGATTAATGGCTACACAATTTCATTTATTGAATATAACTGCACAACAGAATCGGATGAAATTAGTCAATTAATGGATAAATATAGCATTGAAGGGTATCCAACCATTAAATTGCTAAAGGATAACCAGGTTATAGAATATGATGCAAAACCAACTAAAACTACAATGGAACAATTTTTAAACACTGTTCTTTAATTGTAAAAATGCGGTGGCATCATCTTCTCCAAGTCTAATCCATTCACGTCTTAATTCACGATTTGTAATAGCTTCTTGAAACATGCTCAATGTCAATGGATTATTATTAATGTAGCATTTAACTGTATTATCAATAGTTTCCAGTTTAATAGTATTTCTAATATAATTCATTGAATTAATTGTCATACATATAATATACTCCAATACAGAAGATTCTGTTGTAACTTCAATATTACGTTGTTCTTCGTTTTCATATGCAAGTTTAACCCCTAATATTTCGTCTTTGTTATCATGATCTCGCAAACATTCATTAATAGGATAATTACATAATACTCCTCCATCAATATAGCAACATTTATCAATAATGGTTGGAATAAATATTCCAGGTAAAGAAGATGACATAGTTATTGCATGAATCAAGCTTAAATCAGGAAAAGATGTGTGAGATAATTCAACTGTTTTAAAAGTATTTAATTCAAATGTAAAAATATGCAAATCAATATTTGAATATTCATAGAATTCTTTTAATGTAATATTTAGACTATGGTCTTTGGCTTCTAATAATGGTTTAAATATTATTTCAGCCAATTTTTTATCAAATAGTCCTTTGTTATAATAAGAATCAAATATTTGTTTAGCACTCACTTTGAAAGCGTCATGCCAGGGTCGTTCAATAATATATTTATTCAAAGTTTCCCAATCATATTTTAAACATATAAATGCTCCAATAACGGAACCAATAGAGGTGCCATAAATAGATTCAATATTATTAAAATTCCAGAAGTGTTCTTTTTCCAAGTGTTCCAATACACCTAAATATCGTAATCCTAAGGGTCCACCACCGCTAATAACCAAATGCTTTATTGTCATTATTATGCATTTTTTAGCAATAAGTATTTAAATAATTATTTATAAAAAGGTTTATAAATAATCGGCGTTTAAAATGTTAAAAGGTGTAAAACAATAAAAATTAGTATTGAAACAAATATTTTTTTCTTATATTCAATTAAATGGCAAATATATTTACATTAGAAAATTTTGAAGATTTTTCGGAAAAACTAAACATTGATGAATTGTATGAAAAAAAACGTCAAGTTGACCTAAGTAAATTAGAGCTTTTTAAAAAGTTATTGAATCGGATACATGTTCGCATTAAGACAGTAGCAAAACATAGCATACACGAAAAATTTTGTTGGTTTGTTGTTCCAGAAATAATTATAGGTGTTCCAAAATATGATCAGGCTGGGTGCATTGCCTATTTAATGAATACATTGGAGGGCAATGGGTTTAAAGTGAGATATTTTCATCCAAATACTTTGTTTATTTCATGGGACCATTGGGTTCCAGCATATGTAAGAACAGAAATTAAAAAGAAAACAGGGATAGCGATAAATGAGTATGGTGAAAAAGTGGAAGAAGAAAAGGAAGAGGAAATAACTGTGGAACAATCTGCATCTGTTCAACAAATTAAAAATAGTAAGAAATATACTCCAATCAATTCATATAAGCCATCAGGTATATATAGCAATGATTTATTAAATAAGATAGAAAACAAACTTGGATAATACTTTTTATATTCTTTATATATAAAACGAATATGAAAACAAAAAGACACAAAAATAAAAGAATGACCAAAAGAATGACCAAAAGAATGACCAAAAGAATGACCAAAAATGTAAAAATGAAAGGTGGGTTTTCTAAAAATATTATGATAAATAATGAATCTTATACAATTACATTATATCAAAATTTGCCGGAAACTATTAAAAATAAAGCAGCACTTATATGTAATAATATGTATGAAAATTTTTCCGATAAAGATACATATGAATTAGTATATGATTATTTAAGTTCAACGGATAAAAATATATTTATATTAAGCGATAATTTAGAAAATATAATTTCTTTTATAATTATGAAAAATAATTTATGTGAAGATTCGCGTTGTTTTAATTGTAATGATAACATTTGTAGTTATATAATATTAACATGTGTTTCTCAAGAAAAAAGAGGAATAGGTATTTTTAAATATTTTTTAAAAGAAGTTGAAAATTATTTGAAAGAACTGAATGTAGATTGCATTAGATTAACAGCTGTAAATAGGTCGGTGTTTAATATTTATAGAAAAATTGGTTTTAAATCTGAAAATATAGAAGATAGTACATGTGAGTTTAAAATGATTAAATATTTGTAATTAAATGTTCTATAAATTGTTTTCCACTCATTGGAATATTATTTGTATTATTATCAAAGTCTTTAATATTAACACGATACACTAAAAATCCTTTTTGTTTTAATACTTCACTTTCATGTCTTAATATAGGAACACTCAATCCGCAACCAACTTCAAATATAATAGTATCAACTTTATTTATTTTATTTTTAAAATCCTTATATGCATAGTATTGTTTTTTATTAAATTTATAATCTCCGTCACAATAAAATTGAATATTAGGTCTAATAATATTATTGCAAATCTTACATAGGGGTAATTCATCTATTAATTCATTAAAATTAACATCATTACAATGCAAGCATTTACTTTCAAAAATATTGCCATGAACTTCAAAAAGATTGTCTCCTATAAACATTCCATCAATATTAGTAGTAACAACAAAAATCTTATCTGTATTTATTTTTAATAAATTAGCGCATTTTTTTTTAAATAAATTAATATTTCTATAAAATTTTAAAGTATCATTTTCATAGTTTGATAACGAAAATATATCATAGTAATTAATTTGTTTCATCTCTTCAAATGTTTCGATGCCATAATCTTTTGTTATACCTGAACCACATAAAATAATAATATTTTTATTTTTTAAATTTATATCTTCTATTTTTGTGTAAAAAGATGGAGTATTTGTATATTTTTGATTTAATATTTTATAAATAATTGTTTCGTCAATTTCTTCCATTAAAATAATAATATAATAATAATAATAATAATAATAATCAATTTTTTCCATCTTTGAAAAGGTTGTAACGAAGTAAGAGCCAAAAATTATTTTAATTAAATATTATTTTCAAAGAATACTAATATAGAAATTCTAGATGTATTAATTTTAGTTCTTTTTAATAATGAATGTTTATAATTATTATTTATTTCATTTGGAATAAATAATAAATCTCCATTTGTTAGTTCATAATCCGTATTTTCACTTGTTTTATTTCATTAAACAATTTTTCCAAAAAGTATTTTCACTTTTGAAAAATGGACAAAAAATGTCCAAAATCGAAAACCCAAAATACTTTTTGGAATTTTTTTGCAGAAAAACTGGTTGTGACGATAATGCTCTAAAAATAAAATTTAGAAAAATAAATATGTGACCATACAAAAAAAATATATTTTTGCAAAAACAACTTAGGAACTTTTTCTGTTGATAAATTAAGCAACAATGTTGACAAATTTAGTTCCTGAAAGTTCCAAAAATTACTGTTGTAAAAAATGTAATTATATATCGTCACGTTATAGTCAATATTTAAGACATTTAGCAACCGATAAACATAAAATCAACAATTCATCAACGTTTGTCAACACAAAAAGTTCCGAATGGTCTTGTGTTTGTGGAAAAGTGTATAAAGAACGATCAGGATTATGGAGACATAAAAAAAAATGCGAACTTAAAAGTTCCAATATTACCGCCGAACTTGTGATAGAACTAATAAAAGACAATAAGGAAATGAAACAACTATTAATGGAACAAAACAACACAATTCAACAACAAACAAACACGATTAATAATTTAGTTTCAACAAAACAAATAGGAAATAGAGTCAATATAACTAACAATTCAAACAATAAAGCGTTTAATTTAAACTTTTTCTTGAACGAAACGTGCAAAGAAGCATTAAATATGTCTGAATTTGTTAGTTCAATTAAGGTGAGCTTAGACGACCTTGAAAACACGGGAAGAAAAGGATACGTACAAGGCATTTCTAATATTATACTTCGTAATTTACAATGTTTAGAACAACATCAAAGACCTATACATTGCAATGACCAAAAAAGAGAAATAATTTACATTAAAGATAATAATAAATGGGAAAAAGAATGTGATAATAAACCAATACTAACAAAAGCAATAAAAGTAATTGCAAATGAAAATATAAAGCAAATTAGAAATTGGCAAAAGAAATATCCTGATTGCATGGATTATGACTCTAAACAAAATAATTTATATTTAAAAATTGTTAGTAATTCTATGAATGGACTAACTGAAGAAGAAAGTCACACAAATATTAGCAAAATTATAAGTAATGTTGCAAAAGAAACTATAATTGATAAAACACTTTGAATATTATATTTATAATATATATAGATGACAACACAAAAACATAAAACAAAAAATAATGTTACAAAAAAATGCAGACCAAGTCAGAAAGAATTAAAAAGTTATTGTAAAGAACATGCAAATACCTTTAATCGTTTTGAAGAAGAATATGAAAAAAAATTCAAAACAAATTTTAAGGCACATGATAGAGACACAGAGAAAGAGTTAATTAAGCTATTTAAAACTCCATTTACACCAAGTAAATATAAACCACAAGACGATTATTATACTTATATAAATTATCAATGGATAACACAAAAAACTGAAGAATTAAAGAAACAATTAAAATATTACGTTCAAGTTGATAGTTTTAGAGTTACTCAAGAGAAAGTGTATTATGAATTAATTGATATTGTGAAAGAATATATTAAAAACAATAAGTCAAAAAAAGCGTTAGCGATTAAAAATGTATATGAATCATTATATAATTTAGATTCTAAGGTAATTCAAGGCTATGTAAATAAAGTTGTTGTTAAGTTGGATGATTTATTATCAAAAGATACAATGTTTGAATTTATGGGTGAAGTAAATCAAAACGAAATTGTATCTTGGGGATGTCCGATTGTATGGAACGTTTTGAGAGATGAAAAGAATGTTCATAACTATATATCAACTATTTCAGCACCACAACTAACAATATATGATTATGAAATTTATATTGAAGACACTCAAGACGACCAAAATACACGGCGATATAAACGAGAATTTAAACACAGATACTTGGAATTTATTGGAACCATGTTTGATCTATGTTTAGGAAAAGGTCATGATTTGTTAGCTACTGATGTATGGGATTGTGAATATGATTTATTAACTGCATTAGGTTGCGATATAATTAAAAACGATAGCTTAGATGGTTATAATGTTGTTACCAGGGCGGAAGCACTAACAAAATACGGTTTTAATTGGGATATTATGGCTAGAAGTATTGGTTATAAAACGGTTCCAAGCAAATTTATTTGCACTAGCACAAATTATCTTAAGTGTATAATAGATTTATTAAGTGAAAATGACAATTGGAAAAATAAAAAATGGAGAACGTATTATTTATACATGATATTTAGACAATTAATGCGATTTCACAGTGAATGGAGATTGGCATATTACGATTTTCACGGTAAATTTATAAAAGGACAACCAACACCCTATCCCAAAGAATTATATCCAGTATTTGGATTATCTTTGTGTTTTAATACATTTTTAACAAATGAATATATTGAAAGAAACAAAAAACAGCAATACATTGATTATACTCATAATATGGCGGCAGATTTGTTAACAGTATATAAGAGAATAATTAAAAATAATAAATGGTTATCACCTAAAACAAAACGTTATGCCTTGCTAAAATTAAACCATATAAAACTTGAGGTTGGCAGTCCCAAAATTTTAAGAGAAGACCCAATTCTTAATTATACTAACAATAATGCTTATTATAATTTGCAATTAATTGCAAAATGGAGAGCAAATAAGATGATTGAATTAGAGGGCAAATCATCTGACGTTGACATTCCAATTATTGACTGGGAAGAATTTAAAATGATTGGAAAACAATCTTATGTTGTAAATGCATATTATACACCAACGGAAAATTCTATATATGTTCCTTTAGCATATTTACAGAAACCATTTATAGATTTAGACGAAAGAGGTATTGAATATAATTTAGCACATATTGGTTATACATTAGGACACGAAATGTCACATTGTTTAGATGATTTAGGAAGTAAATATGATTATAAGGGTAATTTACATAATTGGTGGACGGCTCAAGATCGTAAAAAATTTAATAAGAAAGTAAAAAATGTAATTAAGCAATATGAAACATTTGCAGGATACGACGGAATAAAAATGGATGCCAGTTTAAGCACCGGAGAAAATTTAGCTGATATTTCAGGTTTAGCAATATGTGAAGAATATTTAAGAGATTTTCAAGATAAAAATGAGGATATTGTTCCAATTCGTGCATTATCTTTTCATGCATTCTTTGTTTATTTAGCAGTTCAAGCGCGCCAAAAAATATTTGATGAAGCGGTAAAAGCTCAATTAAAAACAAATCCACATCCGATGGATAAATATAGAACAAATTGTCCTTTGGCACGTTTAGAATTATTTAGAAGTCTTTATAATATTAAGAAAAAAGATAAAATGTATTGGGAATCTACGGATACTATTTGGTAGATTTAATTATTTTTTATTTAGCAAAAATATTATTAAAAAAATAATTTTTTTTTCTGTTAGTAATATATAAAATGGCTTCTCGTCGTCGTTCTGCAAGAAGATCTAGATCTGCTCGTCGTTCCAGAGGTGCTGCCCGTACAATGAAGCGTGCTGCTGCACGTGGTGCTGCCGCGGCTGCATCTGCTGCCAAGTCCGCCGCTAAATCCGCAGCTAAGGCTGCTTCCCGTGCCGCTTCTGCTGCTCGTTCTGCCTCTGCTGGACGTGCCGCGGCTGCTGCTCGTAGTGCCTCTGCTGCTGCTTCCAAGGCTGCCTCTGCTGGTCGCAGTGCTTCTGCCGCTGCTTCCCGTGCTGCCGCCGCTGGACGTATGTAAATCATCAGTTTCTTTAAATTGGTTTAACAATTAATTATTATAATTAAATAATAATTAATATATTTGGTTCTTACTTTGTTGCAACATTTTCATAAAATTATATTAATTTAAACCAAGTCTTTTATTTTTTAGTACTTTAATTTTATTACGTAGTTTATTGTATTTGCCTTTATAAAATACTTTAAAGGGTATTATTTGAGGTGTTCTTTTTAAATATAATTCAGTAAAATCATTTGAATATAATATTTGTTTTGCTCTAAAATTCCAATATTCGCGTTGTTCATTCATTATTAATATAATAATAAAAATGTATTTAAGTATTTTTATTTTTCAATAATAAATATAATTTATCCATAAATAAATCTGTGTCATCACACCGTAAATATGATGTTTCATTTAATCCAATAAACTTGTTTACATATTTAAATGTCTCATATATTAATTCTGCTTCATCGACATCGTCTTGGATCCCGCATTCGATGTTTTTATCAATGTTTTTAATTTTAGACATTATCTCTTGAAAAACATCATCTGATACAAGCAAATCAGCTATATGAGAAATGCCATAATTAAAATCATAATTAGAGTCTTTAATACAATTATACAGTTTTGAATTAGAATTTGAATTATAATTAGTATAATCATATCTATTACATACTAATTCTAAAATAGCCCAATTAATGTATGTAACAATATTTGCTTTAAGTTCAACACTCATTTTTAATATTGTTATATAATATAATGCCGAAAAAAACACGCAAACATTTTAGAAAACACACAAAAAAAGGAACACATCTTAGTTGCAAGATGAAGTCGTGCAAAGCACATAAATATAGGTCCGTATACGGTTCAACTGGTGGTAGCATTCGCTCAAACATATCAGCATTTTATTAAGTTATGTTAGGATTTGGATTTGGTGGATTTGGATTCTGATTTGGTGGATTCGGTGGATTTGGATTCTGATTAGGTGGATTTGGATTCTGATTAGGTGGATTTGGATTCTGATTAGGTGGATTCGGTGGATTTGGATTCTGATTAGGTGGATTCGGTGGATTTGGATTCTGATTTGGTGGATTTGGATTCGGATTATTTATATTTTCTAAAACATTTTCTGTTTTTTCTTCAACTACCTTTTTTTCTTCCTCGGCTTTTTCTTCTATTTTCTCCAGCTTATCTTTAGCCACTTCCTCAATAACTGCAGTTTCCGCAGGTTCTGGTATCTTTTCATCTGTCATTAATTTGTCTTCCATCTTTTTCAAATTATCAATCTGACTTTGTGCGGTTTCGTATATTTTTTTTTCAACAATTGCTTCATATAATTTTAATCCATTTACGTAATCCATTTCACATGTTAAATATAATTTAATAATTAATGCGCGTGTTTCAACAACTAATTCTTGCAACCTTTCTTCACTCAATGTAGGAACTATTCTAATTTGTTTTTTACCAGTTTGAGGGTCAATTGTATAAACAAATATTTGATTAATTATTGTTAATAATGCGTTCTGATTGTTATTTGCTTTAGACATCATTTGTTTTAAATTTTCAGCATAATCGCTAAATAATTTATTTGATAGTTTGCCTTTGTGTTTTTTATTAAATTTTGCATCTGGTCCTTTGCATATAGGCATATTATGATAATCGCGCAATTTAATGTCGCTAAATTTAGTTATTTCTGGTTTTATATCTTTGTTGCCGGTAAATACATTATAAAATATTTTTAAATCTTCTTGAAATACCTTTTTTGTTTTTTCTGACATTCCAGTAAATTTGCCACTATTATAATCGTAATTGTCATCATAATACAATTCAACCAATTCAGGTATTCCTGGTTCATCTGTCAATGATTTATTTTGTCCATCCGTATTAATATTCATATTGCATACTTTAGGTCCAACATATATTTCTCCGTTTGAATCAGATTCTAATGAATTGTTATTCTTTAAAGCATTTATACGATTATCACATATGTTTAGTTTATATATTTCTCTTGGGGTGTTAGTTGGTATTTTACTTTTTTCTGACAATGTTGCTTTTACTTTATTACCTTCGGCGTCTCTATAAACATATACTGGATTGATTGTAGTGACGATTGCTGCAAAAATATGAGCAATTTTAATATAAAATTTTGCTATTCCTAGACATATGCGTTTTTTTTTAACTGAATTTTGAACATCTAATTTATCCAATCTATCTCTGTTAAAAAAGATGACTTTATCTTTATCAATTTCATTAACTTCAACACCGTTTTTAACACGTTGTGCTAAATATGTTATTTCTATTTCAGTAAAATAGCGTTGAATAATATCAGATGTCAATATAACTAATTTATCACAATATTCCTTATCGTATAATCGTTTTAAACTTTTAAAATCCATGGTAAGAATATAATAAGTAGCTATATAATCAAGTATTTGAGATATAGATTTTGGTTTTAATTCGTCCTTTGTTTCAGTATTATTTTGTGAAGAGGTTTGATTTCCCATATATTATACTATTAAAAAAAGTATAGTAAAATAACTTTATATATTTAATACATTTTAAATATATAATAAAATTGATTTAAAAAGAATATATCATGTTATATTTAATATAATGACAACAATGATGACCACATTTAATAATGATAAAAGCAAAAAAAACAAGGATAATCAATTTATGAGTTCACAGGATAAAGCTAAATTATGGAATATCTTTGATACTGAAGTTGTTAATCCAGATAAAACAAATGAACCATTAGAATGTTTATATAACAAAACTATAAGTGACAGAGAAAACTGTGAAATGTGTCAATCATCATTAGCATATTCAGATGAAGGATTTCTTACTTGCACAAATAATAGATGTGGAATTATATATAAAGATTCGTTAGATCATTCACCTGAATGGAGATATTATGGAGCTGATGACAATCAACATTCTGATCCAACAAGATGTGGAATGCCTATTAATCCATTATTAGAAGAATCTTCATTTGGTTGCAAAGTTTCATGTGGAGGAGGAGCATCATATGAAATGCGAAAAATCAGAAGATATACTGAGTGGCAATCTATGCCTTATAAAGAAAAAAAATTATATGAGGAATTTCAAATAATTACTATTTATGCTCAAAATGCAGGAATTTCTAAAAAAATAATTGATGATGCTATTAGATATCATAAAAAAATTTCTAAATATGATCAAAGTTTTAGAGGTGATAATAAAGATGGGTTAATTGCTGCATCAATTTATATATCATGTAGAATTAACAATTATCAACGAACTGCAAAAGAAATTGCTACAATATTCAATTTAAATAAAAAAGACGCAAGTAAAGGATGCAAAAAAGCACAAACTATTATAAATGATCTTGAATCAGATATGTATATTAAAGATAAAACCGTATATTGTGATACTAAACCAGAAAATTTTATTGAACGATATTGCAGTAAACTAAATATCAATAAAGAACTTACTAATTTATGTAAATTTATTTCTAAAAAAATAGATAAAAATAATCTGATGCTAGATAATGTTCCTCACTCTATTGCTGCAGGTATTGTTTATTTTATATCACAATTATGTAGATTGAATATATCAAAACGTGATGTAACAAATGTTAGCGAAATTTCTGAAGTAACTATTAACAAATGTTATAAAAAATTAGAAAAAATGACAGTAGAACTTGTCCCACAAGTTATTCTCAATAAATATTCTGTTACTTAAATTAAATATATATCTTTAGAATAAATTCGTAATCTTATTAATATTATAATACTAAAACTTTATATGTTACATATTCCAAAAATTGTTTTTATTGTTCCTTACAGAAATAGACCGCAACATAAATTCTTTTTTTCAAATTATTTAAATACTATTATGGAAGCAAATAACGAGTATGAAGTATATTTTTCTCACCAATGTGATGCACGCTCATTTAATCGGGGAGCAACTAAAAACATTGGATTTTTAGCTATCAAAAATAAATATCCAGACAATTATAGAGATATTACTTTTGTATTTAATGATATTGATACTATTCCATTTGCTCCTATTTTTGATTTTGAAACCGTTCCTGGAATTGTTAAACATTTTTATGGATTTAAATATGCTCTTGGAGGAATAGTAGCATTGAAAGGTTCCGATTTTGAAGCAACAAATGGATATCCAAATTTTTGGGGTTGGGGAATGGAAGATAATGTTTTACAAAATAGATGCACTAAAATTGGACTTAAAATAGATAGAAGTCAGTTTTTTCCTATAGGAAATCCAAATATATTACATTTATTTGATGGAGTTACTCGGGTTATTAATCGTAAAGATCCTTGGAGAGCAACGCATGATGATGGTATTGATGGTTTAAGAACAATTCATAAATTAGACTATGTAATTGGTTCTGAATCAAGTAATCCTTTAGATAATGTTCATACTGTAAATTCTGATAAAATATTTATGATAAATATTACCACATTTATGACAGGAAATCGTTTTGAACATGATAATTATTATAAATATGATTTAAGAGAACCACCTCGAAAAATAATTAATCCAGATAGAATTAAAACACATGTGATTGATCACTTAACAGATGATTGGTCTAATATTCCATTTTATCCAACAAATGAAAGAAAAAAGGAAATGATTGAACAATACGGAGAAAAGGTAGCAAATGAAATAATACAATATAGTTATGAACATTCAACTGATCCAACTAAAGAAGTTAGCCCTCCATTGCATCAACTTGTTAGACCTAACTCGGCTACTATCAATCACCAATCACAACTCAATAGAATACAACAATATAATGATTTTTTAAGACAGCGTAATTCAAATCAACGAATTGCACCACCGAATATAAATAAATATTCACCAGAATATGCCAGAATTATTGGTGCAAAACCTAAAGCAACTGCTTCAGCATCTATTAGGCTCGGTGGAGTATATCGATAAATAAAAAAATAAATAAATTATGCAAACATAATAAAAATAATCTATAAATTATTGTTATAATGTCAATAACATCTTTAGCTGATATTAAACACGCATTTTATATTAATCTAGAACATCGCACCGATCGTAAAACACATGTTGAAACACAGATGAATTCAATAAATGTTAGTTGTGAACGTTTTAACGCAATTAAAATGGACAACGGTGCAATCGGCTGTAGTATGAGCCATCTAAAATTATTGCAAGAAGCTGTTAAAAATAACTTAGAGCACATATTAATTGTGGAAGATGATATTACCTTTTTAGACCCAGACTTATTTAAAACCCAAATAAATCGTTTTTTTGAATTACACGGCAATAATTGGGATGTTATTTTATTAGCAGGAAATAATATGCCACCATATGAAACCATTGATAATACATGTATAAAAGTATCGCGATGTCAAACCACAACTGGATATTTGGTAAATGGACATTATATCAAGGTGTTAATGCAAAATGTTAAAATGGGACTAACAAATTTATTAAATAATCCAAACGCACACAGTCAATTTGCAATAGATAAATTTTGGTTTGTTCTACAAAGTTCAAGCAAATGGTTTCTAATCATTCCACCAACGGTAATTCAATTAGAAGGTTATAGCGATATTGAAAAACGCGTTACAAATTATGGTTCTCTAATGACGGATTTAGATAAGGAAGAGATGTTTAAAGCAGCTAGAGAAATGCGCCGTAGACAACAGTTGTTAAAACGCTGATTAAAAATCAAAAAAATATTTGTGTGTTTGCATATTTAACATGTTTTGTTTTAAAAATGGGTCTAAATGTAGTCCAACTGCATAGTCTTCCAAATATTCTTTATAAATTTCACCTTTTTTAGATATTAAATCAAGAACGGCTAATTCAGATAATACATAAAATCGCCCACTGCAATAACGTGTTTCCAAAATAGGAAGATTCTCTGGTAGTTCTGGATGAATTTCATGATATTGACTCAAATATGGCTTATCTACATTTACAATATGTCCTGCATAATGTATTTTGTTTGAGCTAGTTAACAGTATTTTTTGAACTGTGTTAAGAAATGCGGAACTTGTTAGATTCTGGTCGTCGTCCGTTTTGAGAATATATTTAAAAACATATTCTTTATTGATAGCTTCATATGCTGATACAACTTTTTTAGGTAGAGAATTATAATCGTCTTCAGTCTTGACATATAAAATGTGTTCATCTACGTCAAATGTGTAATTGCTTGTTAAATCGGGGTTTCCAATAACGTGAAAATAAGGCATTAATGTAAACCCGTTTAGCCACGTTTGTTTTTGTTTCAATGCTTTAAATCTATATTTTTCGCAATTAAAAATAAGTAATACAAAATCAGAAGAAATGAAAGTCATATTAAAACTTATAGATAAGTATTTAAGTTTTAATATAAATATATTTAATAAATATTTAATATAAAATGATGAAATTTATATTTAATGAAAAAAGTGTTCCGAATATTAATTTAAGCACAAGTCTAATTACTCTAAGTACGTGTTGGTATATTTTAAAGTCAAAATTTAATATTGATACTTATTTGGAATGGATAAGAAATTTTCTATCAATGGTAAATAATTTTAATTTAGTCATTTACACGGATAATAAGTCCATAACTTATTTGTTGCCTTTTATAAATAATGGAGATGCAAGGATAAAAATAATAATTAAGCCGATGAGCCAATTTTATACATATAAATATAAAAATAACTGGATAATAAATCATGCAAATAGCGATTTAGATTTACATAAAAAAATCGATTGGAAATTAAATATGTTGTGGAATGAAAAGATATTTTTTATGCAAGAAACAATACAAAATCGTTATTTTAATACAATGTATTATGGATGGTGTGACATAGGATATTTTCGAAATAGACAAAATGATTTGCATACAAATTATTTGCAAAGTTGGCCTAATCCCAGAAAATTATTATCAAGTCCGTTTAACAGCTCATTAATACACTATGGATGCGTTCAGCAAAATCCAATAATTTACAACAATTTAAAAGCTAATATACAAGAACATTATAATAATAGATTAACTAGTCAGCCAACTAACAAACTACTAGAGAATTGTTTTTCAGGAGGATTCTTTATATTAAAACCAGAATTAATAGATGTTTATGCAACAATATATAATGAAAAATTGTTATATTATTTTACAAATAGGTTTATAATAAAAGATGATCAAACAATTGTTATGGATATAATATTTACAAATCCAGGTTTATTTTATATACATAATGAATATGATAAACGATTTGATAATTGGTTTATGTTTCAGCGTTTATTAGTGTAAAATGTTATTACGAAATGCTAAGCCAATCGTTTGGAAAAAGATTGCAAGTGTTAAGTCCTGCTTCTGGTTTAAACCATTTTTCGGGATAACATACTATTTTGTTAGTATTATTATTTAAATATGCTCCCCACCAACTAAATGTGCTATTTGCAATAATATTATGCGAACATAAGCTCATTAATAGCAATTGTTCCCAATCTTCTAATAATGGTTCAGCTCTAACAAAAGATAATAATGGAAATTCATTTTGTAGTAGTTCTATTGTATCTTGAACTTCTTGTAAATCAGCATCCTCGCAAAAATAGTATATAGTTGTGCATTTGTTAGTTGGGTTATTCAAAATATGTATTATAGCTTGTTTGTAATAGTTGTTATCTAAAATATAGTAAACATTTGGATACTTTTTATAATCTCCTAGACGAAAATGCATTGATATGCAATTATTTGTATTTGTATTTGTATTTATAACATATTTATTAAGTAATGCTTGTTTTTGGGTTTCAATCTTTAATAGTTTGCAAATGATGGATTTATAATTATCAAAATAAAGGGGACTTTGATAATAACCAACTAACAAAGTTGGATAAACTGGCGGTGGCAACGGTTGGTAATGAAACCCGCGTTCATGAAAAATATTATATTGTGGGATTTCTTCTATATTTTTTAAAAACGGTTTCAATGAAATTAAAAAAGTATTCCAATATGTATATCTAATAGTTCCACCATTTTCTCCAGTTCCTAATTGATAATTATTTAAGAAGAAAAAAGGTTTTGAATTCTGTAGTGCGTAAGAAATGGTTGTAAATATTTGAAACAATTGGTTGCCGAGTCCGCCTTGTAATTTGCAAGAAATCATTGTTAAATATATAATTTAAAATAATTATTATCTTTAAATTATAATTATTTAGTTAGTTTAAAATACTGTATTTAATAATTAGTATCTGTTTAATCACCTAAAAATGGTCTTTCTTTCGTCTTATCCAACTGATATATTTCTCTCCTGGTTTATAATTTTGTTCATCATATATTTTTCTAAAATCTTCTGCGTGTGTGTTACAAATACATATTTTTTCTCTTTCATTACATAAATAATCTGTTTTTTTATAAATAGGCTTATCTTTATGGGATAAATAAAAATCCAACATATTATTTATAATTTCTTGTTTTTCAGGATTATTTTCAAAATATTTATCTGTGAACATGTTATATCTGATTTTTATGTGGTCTAAATAAGGAACATCAATAACTTTATATGTAGATCGTATTATTTCTATTTTTGTATCAGATATTGATGTAAAAAAGTCTGTATAATTATCTTTATTTGATAAATAAGAAGCCATATAATAGTAAATGAGTTCTTATCTTTATTTTATTTTATTATTATTAATATATTTAAGTTGTTATTGCTTCTTTTTTATTGAGTATTCTTTCTTTGTTCTTTTGATACCATGTTTCTTTATATGCTTTAATTCTGTCTTTGTTTTCTTCAATGTATTTTTTTGTTTTCTCTTGTATTTCTTCTTTATGTTCTTCTCTATATTGTTGATTTTTTTCAAGTATGGCTTCTTTATTGTTATTATAATGTGCTTTTTTATATTGTTGTATTTTGTCTTTATTTTTTTCTCTATATAGTTTTTGTTGTTCTCTTCGTTTATTTAATTTTTCTTCTTCTAATTGTTTCTTAGTGTCTTCTTCCTGTTTCTCTGTTTTTGTTAAGCTATTTTGGAAGTCCAAATGGGCTTTGGATTGTAAATGTCGGTGCATATTACCAAATGTATATTGGCGACCGCATTCACAATTAATAACTTCGCTTTTTTGTTTTTTCACCTTTTCGGCGTTTTCTTCTCTCCATTTTTTCCCAGCTATTTTTGCTTCTTCTTTATGTTCTTGACGATATATTTTTTTCTGTTCTGCTATTTCTTCTTTATGTTCTTGATTATATTGTTTTTGATATATTGCTATTTCTTCTTTATGTTCTTGTGCATATTGCTTTTGATATTGTATTTTAGTTTCTCTATTTTCTCCATAATGCTGTTTAATTTTATCTAATATAGCTGGTTTGTTTTCTTCATACCAATCTTGTTTTTGCTTAATTTTTTCTTCTGCGGTTGTATAAGGTTTGTTTGTGTTTAGTGTTGCATTTAATGTTTGAACCCAATAATTTTCTCTTGCTTCAGCTTGTCTTTTATTTGCACATTCAAATTCCTCTATTTGAATCATAGACCAGTTGTCCCAATCACCATAATGTCTTATAAATTCATATACATATCTTGTACAATTTAAATCTTCGCAACAAATTCTATGATTATTTTTTCGCTGTTCAAAGTTAGTTGTGTGTCCAATATAAATATCAGTTATTGATGTATCGTCGCAACACAATTTATAAATAATTGTTTTAGAATAGTCTATTTGATTTTTAGGCATTCTATAGTTTGTAATATAAAGTTGTCTTTATATTATAATTTATTAAAACTTATTATAGAATCTTATTTTGTTTCAATTTTATTTAAAAGTCATCAGTAAAATCAAATGCAATATCCGTGTTGGATTTGTTAGCGAGAGCATATTCTCCGATTTTACGCTCGAACATATTCGTCTTCCCCTCAAGACTAATCAGCTCCATCCAGTCAAAGCAATTGGTAACATTATAAATTTTTTTGTATCCGAGTTGAACGCATAATCGGTCAGCTACAAATTGAATATATTGTGTCATCAATTGGCTATTCATCCCAATTAATCGGCACGGTAATGCCTCACAAATAAATTCCGTTTCAATTTCAACGGCTTCTCTTATAATTTCATGAATGCGACTTTTTTCCATTTTTCTAACTAATTTAGAATATAAAAGCACCGCAAATTCGCAATGAAGTGCTTCATCTCTTGAAATAAGTTCGTTACTGAATGTTAATCCAGGCATTAAACCGCGTTTCTTTAACCAAAAGATACTGCAAAATGCTCCGGAGAAAAAGATACCCTCCACACATGCGAATGCTACTAAACGTGTGGCAAAAGAAGAACGATTATCGTGAATCCATTTTTGAGCCCAATCAGATTTCTTTTTAATACACGGAAAATGGGTTATTGCATTAAAGTATCTATCTTTTTCCTCCTTGTCTTTAATATATGTTTCTATTAGATTACTATAAGTATGACTATGAATATTTTCCATTGCAATTTGAAACCCATAAAAAGCTCTTGCTTCCGACACTTGAATCTCTGTCATAAAACGTTGTGCTAAATTTTCCAAAACAATACCATCGGAAGCGGCAAAAAAAGCTAATATCATGGAAATAAATGTTTTTTCATCGGCTTCAAGACCATCCCAGTGTGTCAAATCTTTAGAAAGGTCAATTTCTTCTGGTCTCCAAAAACAATCGATTTGTTTCTGATACATTTGCCATATATCCTGATGCTTTATTGGAAACATAACAAATCTATTATCATCTGGAACTAACAATGGTTCAATAATATTCTTCGACATCCTAAATAATATATAGAGTAGATTTTATATTTTTTCAATAATATATTTTAATAAAATTTTTAATAAGTAGTTAAATTAAGAATGAGCTTACCTTTAGCACAAAGAGATTTGCAGTTAATACAAATTCAAAAGGAAATTAAATATAAAAAGAATTTATTGCTTAAAAAAAAGAAAGATTTAGATAAAAAAACAAAATTAAATGAGTTCTTAGATGATGTAAAAGACGATTATAATAAATATTATGATTATATTGTCAATGAAAAACGGCAACAATATTCTGCTTTATTGCTACTTAAGGAATATATGGATGACCTCATTCAAACAGAAAATTTAGTAAATGATCAACTTAGAATTGCAAAACACGACCAAAAAGATATACTTCGAGAAATTGACAACGTTAAAGCTGAATTAGATGAATTAGTTGAATGATTTAAAATAATATATTAAAACAACTTAAAGAAAGTTTACAGGAAAAGACTGCGACTTTTGTAAATATTGGTTTTGTGATAAAATAACATACTTATATATAGATGGCTGATTTAGCAACTGCATTAGAACAATTAGGAAATAAAGTTCGGTCTATTAATGATAAAGTTAGTGCAGGAAAAGACCAAGTTAATGCATACAAAAATTCTATTATTGGAAAATTAAGATTAATTGTAGAACAATTAAATAATTTAAAAAACAGCGATGGTCTAAAGTCTATTCCTGGATTGCGTAACGAATTAATGCAGAGTAAAAAATCTTTACAACAAAAAACAGATGAATTAAATAAAACTCAAGAAGAATTAAAACAATCCAATGATACTATACAATCATTAAGAAATGAATTAAATAATGTGCAACAACAAATAAGAAAAAAAGAGCAAGAAATTGATGATTTACGTAACACAAATGACAAAGTAACAAAAGAGTTAAATCAAAAAATAGAGGAATGCGAAAAATTAAAAACAGAGAAAAATAGAATAGAAGAAGAACTTAATGCTAGTAAGGCTCAAATTGATGATCTTGCTAAAAAAATAAATGACATTAATGCTGAACTAACAAATAATGTAGATACAATACAAAGTATTGCAGGAGAATTAGGAAATGTAGATAGTGGAGAGATGGCTGTCCAATTTCAAGCAATTACAAAAAATATTGCTGAAATTATAGATATGATTAATAATCCAAATGCAACCCCTGGACCAAACCCTGGACCAAACGTAAATCCGAATGCAAATGCTCAATATAATGCTAGATCGGCTTATGAAGATTTAACCAATGAACAAAAAGAAGAACTCCGAAAAAAAATGAGTAGGGAAGATAGAGAAGAATTTTATAAAAGATTAAATATATATGAACTAAATCCAAAAACTCCTTCAACTAAAGGTGCACTAGATTACTTTCTAAAGAAATATAATATGATGGGAGGAAGAATGGGAGGAAGAATGGGAGGAAGAAGAAAATCACTAAAAAAACATTATAAAAAAAATAAAAAAACGAACAAATGTTTAAAAGGTGGTTATATTTATAGAACTAGTAAAGAATTAGATAAAGCAAGTTCAATAATAAATGTGTCTAAAACACAATCTTTGCCAAAAAAAATGAAACGTAAACATACAACAAAAAAACATAAATATTAACTCTTTTTCTATAATAACATACCTTTTAAACCAGGTAAGTAATTACAGTATTCAGGCCATTTACCATATACACGTCTAAAATGTAATGCATCTGGATACATTCGTCGCAATATAATTTGTTTTCTCTCCGCAACTATTTTCTTCCATGTTCTTTGAATAATTCTTAACCAAAATGTCTTTAAAATGGCAATTTCTTCTTGTGTAGGAAGTAATATACATTGTGCTATTTCTGGTTTAATATAATTTTGTCTAGTAATAATGTTTGTATAATTGCGAATAGTAGGGTGTCCAAATCCAAATTCAAACCCTTCCATCCTATAATTATCTGATAAATACTCTATATCCATATTCATATCAAATGCATAGTCTGATTCATCATTATCAACTGAATATGATAAATATGTATATGGATGATATTTATCAAAAACTAAATAATGGGTTTCAATATTAGGGTCACTACTAGATGTTTTTCCGTGTATAAGGGGGTAATGTAATTCACATAGTATTAAATAACCTTTTTTATTCATATTTAATATAATTATTATATTAATAATTATATTTATTCAATTTTTTTTAAAACATTATATTATATAATATGAGTTTTGCAAGTGAAGCTTCAAAATTATTAACCAACAAGTACTTTTTGTATTTTATGGTTTTTTTATCAGCAACAAATGTATTAGGATATTTAGTAACTAACAAATTAAATGCGGTGGCTTTTTTTGCTTTAGTTAGTTTATTAACATATCACTTTAGTAAAAACATGGCAGTCATTTTGTTAGTAGCAGTAATTATGACAAACTTTATGATGTCTAATAGATTATTAAGAGAAGGTTTAGAAACACAAGGGAATATACAAGAAAAAGTAGCAGCGAAGGCCGAAAATGTTGATCCCGAAATTGCATCTACATTGCCTATTGTTCAAAAAGCAAAAACAAACGAAGAGGTAAAAGAAAAAATTAAAACAGCTGCAAATAATGCAACTACTCCACCTCCTGTTTCTGATGTAAACAATGAGGATTTAAATACAACTACCGAAGAAGCAAACGCACCTGAAGGATTTGGTGAACAAATAAAAGGTAAAAAAGGTAAATCAGAAAACTTTGGACCAAGATTGGATTATGCCGCTACTATAGAACAATCATATCAAAACTTAGACTCTATTTTGGGAAGTGATTCGATTAAACAACTAACAAATGATACACAAAAACTAATGGCTCAACAGCAAAACTTGTTTAATACAATGAATCAAATGGTTCCAGTATTAGAAGGGGCACAGGGTTTGTTAGAAAAATTTAATATTGGCGATTTGCAAAAATCGTTGCAAAGTATAAGTGGTTTAGGAAAAGCCCCCACCATTGCTGGAAAATAAACTGACGGCTTTCATTAATTTATTTTAAGTATATAATATATTAATGAAAAAGTGTCCTCCAGGGGTTATTTGTGTTGAAAATATAACAATTGTTTTGTTAGTTATAATTCTATGTATATTAGGGTTCCTAATATATACAAATTCAAGCAAAAATATTAACAATATACAAATAGAAAATGACAGAGAACCATCAGGTGGTTGGTTTCAACGTTTAATTCCGAGTTGGCCTTATACTAACTTGCCAAAAGATGTATTGTTGAACCCATATGATGCACCTTATAGAGACGAAAGATATTTTATTAATAGCGCAATACCAATAAATGCAGTTCCAATAAATGTAGCTACTAACATTGGTTCTGTTTCTGCAAATACTAGTTATCGTCAAATGGGGATAATAACTCCGTTAAACGGCGAATCAAAGGATAATATTTTGCCATTAATGGGGAAGCCATTACTAACAAATCGTGATAAATGGCAATATTATACCATATCTAATCAGCACAATAATGTGAAGCTACCTATTTCATTTAAAGGCAGAAGTGCGTTAAATGATTATGGGGTAGACCAAATATTTTCCGGTGATACGGTATATGTAGAAGGCTATAATGATGCGTTTAGAGTAACTGTGTATGAAAATGATACGATAAAGTATTTGCCATTTCTTTAAAGATTTTATATAACAATTTAAAGATATAAAGATATTATATAATTATGTGTAATTATATAATATATTTATTTTCAAAAAACTACTTACAACCATTTAATAAAGAATTTAGAAAGGGGTACAAAAATGGGTGGATAAATAATATTAAAAATTATAAACCATAACATATGCCGATTTTTAGGAATATAAAAAAAATTGATTTAAAAATAAATCATAATCTAACTATTAAAGCATTACATCACTATTAAAGCATTACATCACTCTACAATGACAACAACTATTTTAGAGTCTTATTTCTGGGAAATAATTTTTAAAAAAATAGATGAATTATGTAGTCAATATAATTTAATAAAAATTGAAGGCTGTTATGAAATATGTAATATTAGTAACGATAAATATGAAATTAATATTTATAACCATGGTCATCCACAATTCGATGAAAACCTAATAGAAACTACAATAATTAACAAAAAAACTAATGAAGTTAAATATACAAACACTTATTTATATTTAGCTTATTGGGACGTAAAAAATGTAACCTTACCAAAACCGACGGTTGAATTTATTGATGAAATATTTAATAATTTACAAGAAAATTTGGTTATATAATTCGGCGTTTGAAATGTAAAAAGGTGTAA
>Ga0214923_10002067_pt1 | contig 27447 bp, 28 predicted proteins | sample LL1510_MetaG_FD_177993 | JGI IMG/M metagenome (GOLD analysis project Ga0214923, IMG submission 177993) | Freshwater microbial communities from Lake Lanier, Atlanta, Georgia, United States - LL-1510 | ecosystem: Environmental > Aquatic > Freshwater > Lake | place: USA: Georgia | collected...
CGGTTATGGAGGCAGCGCTTCAAGCGCCGGATAGATGTTCGGCTTTGATTGTTGCTGATATGGCACCGGTGGTGTATCGTCGGCATCATGATGAAATTATTACAGCCTTAGAAGCAGTGCCTTTGAATGAGATACAAAATCGAGCGGAGGCAGAAGCTATCTTAACCCCATTATTGCCTGATGTTGGCGTTCGTCAATTTCTATTAAAAAATCTAGATAGAACCACAGAGGGAAAATATGTATGGAAAATGAATTTACCGGTATTAAAAAAAGAATATGATTTTATTGTGAAAGAAATTCCAAGGGAAAGAAAATATTCTGGTCCCACTTTATTTATTAAAGGAGGAAATTCAAATTATATTAAAGATGCCTATTTACCCGAAATGCAAGAATTATTTCCTCACATGGAATTAATTACTTTACCCGGTATTGGGCATTGGGTGCATGCAGAAGCGCCGGATGATTTTTTCCAAATAACTTCTAATTTTTTAAAAGGAATTTAATTATTATTTAAGAAATGAAAATACAATTCATAATATTCTGTTTATGTATGATTCTGTTGGGAGGATGTAGTTTTAAGGGATCTGAAAAAGCAATTCGGGAGGTGATGCATAAACAACAGACAGCTTGGAATACAGGGAATATTCCTGCATTTATGGAAGGATATTGGAAATCGGATAAATTAGTTTTTATTGGGAAAGCCGGCCCTAAGTATGGATGGGAAACGACCCTACAAAATTATTTACGTTCCTATCCCGACACTGCGGCAATGGGAGAATTAACCTTTGAATTGCTTAGTTTACAAAAAATCAATCCTTGTAATGTTTGGGTTTTGGGTAGATGGAATTTAGCCCGTGCTAAAGATAATCCTTCCGGATACTTTACTTTATGGTTTCAGAAAATAAAAGGGGAGTGGAAAATTATTGCCGATCATACCTCTTAACATTGAGCCAAGCCTTATTATACCGCAGATTTCCTGAACTACTACAATCCTGTCCACATATACACATACGAATTACTGCTTAACTGACGTACTTTAGGGGTATTACTGAAATTAACGGGGATGATTATTCTCCTCTGGTATAATTAAACAGAAGCTATATGCCCTTATTGTTGTCAAGTTTTTCCATGTTATCCGCATTATTATTAGATGCTGGAGCAGCGGTGATTAAAACTCCCGAGAAGATATCCTTTTGGGAATTATTATTTAAAGGAGGATGGGTAATGGTACCCATATTAACCTTGTTATTAATAGCGATATTTATGTTTATTTATAAATTATTATACATAAAAAAATTAGGCTCGGTAGATCAACGATTATTGGAAGCGATAATTCGTCATTTGCGTAAAGGAGAATTAAAGGAAGCGCATACCTTATGTGAAAATAATACCACGTTAGTAGCCAGAATATTTGAGCGAGGCATCAACCGGATTGGTTCACCTATTCCTGAGATAGAAGCCGGGATGGAATCAGCAGCACGCGCAGCAGCAACCCAATTAGATAAGTATTTGAGCATATTAGCCTCCGTAGCCACGATGGCGCCTATGTTTGGCTTTTTAGGAACTGTATTAGGGATGATAACTGTATTTACGGATATCGCAGCTTCCAATGATAATTTATCCATTAGCACCATTGCAGAAGGAATGTATGTAAAGATGGTTACTTCTTCTGCTGGATTAGTGGTTGGGATATTGGCGCATATATTTAATACCTATTTAAATAGTCAGGTAGAAGCCAGTTTAGCGAAGATGGAGAATGCTGCAAGTGAAATGGTAGATGTACTTTATCGTCCTGCCTAATGAGATTTGAACGAAGAAGGCGACATGCCTCAGAAGTAAATCCAGGAGCATTAATTGATATTATGTTCTTTTTGCTACTGTTCTTTTTAATGATATCCACTTTTACCAATCCGAACGTCATTAAATTATTATTACCCGAATCTTCCCCTAGTAATGAAATCACCAAAAATTATGTAACCGTAAGTATTACCAAAGATTTATTTTTTTATTTAGATAAAGAAAAAGTTACTGCCGATCAATTAGAAAACCGGATGATGTCCATCATCGAAACCAAGAATAATAGAACTGTAATATTAAGGGTAGAAAAAGGCGTTCCCGTTGAGAATATGGTATTAGTGTTAGATATCGGCATGCGGAATAGTTTGAAGATAGTATTAGAAACAAAGAGAATATAAATTAATTGCCTAGTAAATTACGAATTACATAATCATTTATGAGTTATGAATTATGAATTATGAATTATGAATTATGAATTATGAATTATTATGAAATATGGAATAATTAAGAATTAAAGTCAGAATTTCCCATTAACAAACTAATTATTTCGAATAAAAGAATTAATCAAAATATGTTAAACATCTTGGTCTATTTGCAAGCTATTTTGAAAATCCAGTCCAGTTATTATGGGATTATCAAAGAGAATTAAGAGAATTAAAGGCAATTAATGTTCCAAAGGCAGCAAGAATGCCCACTAACATAGCTGCTATAGCAAAACCTAATCCTTTGTATTTTTCCCGATTGTTTAATATTCGGGTAAGTCCTACCTGACTAAATATCAACGCTAATAGTGCTAAAATTGGTGCTAATATAAAAAATGGGATAAAGAAATATTGAAAGTAGTAAACTTGATAAACCATAATACAAATTAGCAAAATTCCGAGAAGGCCTAATATCATTCCACTTAATGCAAAACCTTCAACCTTTGCATCACGCTTTGGTCTTTTTCCTGGATCAGATAATTTTGATTTTAGATTCTTACCTTTTGCCGGAATACTAGAATAAACTATCTCATTCCTTTCTTTTTGTGTAGAAGGTTTGATATTATTTGGTAAACTTAAATCTTTAATAGAGGAATTATTTGAATGCAATACTTCATGACCTTGTGTACTATCCTTAGCTATAACTTTAGGTTCCTCAAATACTCCAATATCAGTAGAATTAGAATGGCTAACATTCCCTTTCCTATATCTTGCGTGTTGAACAGAATTACCTGCCTGTATATGACTATAATTCAAAACAAGCACAATCAAGCACAAAATTTTTACTATCGCTTTAATCTTTCCCATTTCTATTTTCTTTAAAATTAATTCTTATTTTTTTAAGTATTGACTAGAAGGTATTTATCCAAATTAAAAGTCTAACAGGAAGACTCCACATTTAAAATACAATATAAAAATATAATATTTTTTATTTTAATGAATTGTAATTGTAGATTTAGTGAAGTGAAGGTGCAGCTAAAGCAAAAAATAACGAGAATAAACGGTTTGGTTTCCCCCTTTGCTAACCACTACCCACTAAAACTACCCACTAATCAAGCATACTGCAATTCATACAACTTCCGATATTTTCCATCCTTACGAATTAATTCCGCATGTGTTCCTTGTTCGATTATTTCCCCATTATGTAAAACCAGAATACAATCCGATTTTTGAATGGTAGATAAACGATGGGCAATAATTAAGGAAGTTCTGCCTTGCATTAATTTTTCAATTGCTTTTTGAATTAATAATTCTGTTTCCGTATCGATGCTAGAAGTGGCTTCATCTAAAACTAATATTTTAGGATTATAAACTAAGGCTCTGGCAAACGAAATTAATTGTCGTTGTCCAGTAGAAAGAGTGGCGCCTCTTTCTTTTACCGTATAGTCATATCCACCCGGTAATTGTTGAATAAATTCATCTGCTCCAATACTTTTGGCAGCAGCTACTACTTGTTCATAGGTTATATCTGGATGATTTAAAGTGATATTATCTTTCACACTTCCCGAAAATAAAAATACATCTTGATGAACCGTTACAATTTGGGAGCGTAACCAATTTAATTTAAATTGTTCAATCGGAATATGATGAATAGATATTTCCCCAGATTGAATAGGATAAAATCTAGATAATACATTAATGATAGAAGTTTTTCCGGATCCAGTAGCACCTACCAAAGCATAGGTTTTTCCGGGGGGTACATGAAAAGATACATTTTTTAATACCCATTCTTCTTCATTATATGCAAACCAAACATTTTTAAATTCAATATCTACCTGTGCCGGAAATGGGGTAGAAGATTGGTCTAAGGTTCCGGTATCCGGAATAAAATCTTCGGTATCTAATATTTTAAATATCCGGTCTGCACTCACCATGCCTAATTGCAAAGTATTAAATTGATCTGCTAACATCCGAATGGGACGAAAAAACATTTGGATATACATTAAAAAAGCAACCAAAGTACCGAAGCTTAAGCGTTGATATAATATTTCTCCCGTTCCATACCAAATTAATAAGGCTACTGCCAAAGCTGAAATAATCTCAACTACTGGAAAAAAAACGGAATAATATAATATTGAACGAATATTTGCATTTCGATGCGCTTCATTTATTTTTTTAAATCTTTTTAATTCCTCTTTTTCTCTTCCAAATATTTGTACAATATACATTCCCGAAATATGTTCCTGTAAAAAAGAATTTAATTCACTTACATATTTTCTTACTTCTTGAAATGAGGATTTAACTTTTTCTTTAAATATATAGGTGGCAATTAACATAATGGGTAAGGTGGTTAAAACCACCAAACTTAATTGCCAATGTATATAAAACATTACCCCTAACATCACCAATAATTGTAATATCTCCCCAACAATGGTTACCAATCCTTGACTAAATACATCATTTAAAGTTTCTACATCGCTAATGGTGCGGGTTTGCAGTGCCCCCACCGGATTACGATCAAAATATTTCATGCGTAAATGCACAATATGCTGATATACTTTTACCCGAATATCCCGCATAACCGATTGCGCTAATAAATTGCTCATCAAGTTTTGGAAATATTGGAATATAATTTGAATAAATAATAGTGCTACCACCAAAAGAATTAATAACCGTAATCCCGGAATATCTTTCTCACGAATTTGATGATCCAATAAATATTGAAACAATAAAGGTTTTACTGGATTTAAAACTGCCAGTAATAGGGTAAGTAAAAGGGAGATCCAGAATTGTTTACGATAGGGCTTGAGGTAGGCAAGCATTCTACGAATCAAGCGTCCATCAAATACTTTACCGGATGGGGATTTAGGAGTAGGGGATTCTGCCACGCATCAAAGGTAAGGAGTATATCTGGCGTACGAACAAATCTTATGAGGATAAAAAAAGCCACCCGAAGGTGGCTTAAATTATCTTACATGATAAGGATTAATGAATATCAAACGAGTAGGGCATAAGCATATAAACGCCTTTGTTGGAGGCCATTTGTTTAAGCCTTTTGTACATTTTAAATTCTTTTTCCATATCCAGTTTACGGATAACTGCTTCTTCCTCTTCCTTTTGAAGTTTGCTAATAATTTCTTCGAACGGATCTTTTTGAGCAGGCAATTCTTTAAGTCTGTATTGATCTTTATCTAGTTTAGCAAGCGTAGCCGCAATTTCAATAGCTGTTTTAATTCCGCCTAATTCATCCACCAATCCTAATTGTTTTGCCCGTATTCCGGACCATACTCTCCCTTGAGCAATAGAATCCACTGCATCTGGGATATTATCTCCATTCACATCGGTATCTGGGAATTTTCTTCCATCTTTCACCACACGGGTAAAGTCTTCATAAATTTTATTTACGCTGGCTTGGATTTTTTGTTTTTCATAATCTGTCATCGTACGATTCGGATTACCTAAATCCGCATACGTGTTGGTTGTTACCCGATCGAAAGTAACTCCCAATTTTTGTTGGAACATTTTCTGAGTATTAAACATCAATCCAAATACTCCGATTGAACCCGTGATGGTATTGGGTTGTGCAACAATTTTATTACAAGCAGCAGAGATATAATATCCCCCAGAGGCAGCTACATCACCATAAGAAGCCACTACTGGCTTTTCAGCACGGGTTAACATTACCTCTCTCCAAATTACATCTGATGCTAATGCCGAACCCCCTGGACTATTAATCCGAAATACTACCGCTTTAATCATAGAATCTTTACGGGCATCGCGGAAAGCTTTTACAATCGTTTCTGAACCTATGCTTTCTTCATCTCCTTTTCCGGAATTAATATCTCCTACGGCATAAATAATAGCAATTTTATTTTTGGATTCATTTTTAGGGATGCCCGCATCTTTGTCAGATCTTTTTTCATATTTTTCGAGCGTAACAAAATTGATTTTATCTTGTTTTTTACGGTCAGTCTTTTTTCTTAAAAGATCTAACACTTCATCTTCATAAGCTAAGCGATCAATTAATTTTGCTTTAAAAGCATCTTCCGCCAAATCAATTTCTAAGGTAGAGGCAAGACGATTTAATTCTTCTACTGGAATATTTCTACTGTTTGAAATTTTATCTGTGTAATGATTCCACATGTCCGTCATAAAGGCGGTTACTTGCTGGCGATTGGCTTCACTCATTTTATCTAAGATAAAAGGCTCCACAGCAGATTTAAAAGTTCCTACTTTAAATACTAAAGGTTCAATTTCTAATTTTTCTAAAGTTCCTTTTAAAAATACCGGAGTAGAAGCCATCCCGTTCCATTCCATGGCTCCATGGGGAAATAAAAATATACTGTCAGAAACTGAGGCTAAATAATAAGAGCCTTCGGTATAATATTCAGCATAGCTATAAATAAACTTCCCTGATTTTTTGAAGTCTAATAAGGCTTGACGAACAGACTCTAAAGTTGCCCATCCCGTCATTTGAGGACCAGTATGTAAATAAATTCCTTTAATCTTTTCATCCGTAGTGGCTTTGTGAATGGCTTTTAACAAATCATTCAAGCCAGTAGAAGATTCGCCTCCCATTCCTCCTGGAAGGTCTAATCCTTCTAAAGGATTTTCACTACTACGTTCCACGATACTTCCTGCTAAAGATAATTTCAGAATGGAGTTTTCTTTTACGTCGGGTCCTTCTTCTTCCTTACCGCTAAACGCAGCAATTAATCCGATGACAAATAACAAAGTAAGAATACTTACGACCAGGGATCCAATCAGATATCCTGTAATATTGGCTAATACGGTTTTCCAGAAACTCATGTTTTTTAAATTTAATTTTATACAAATTACGAGATTCAAAGCATGGAAAAGGAAGTTTTTATAGGAATGGGTTCAAATCTTGGTGAACGGTATCATTTTTTGATAAGGGGGATTGAAGTATTGAAAAGTAAGGGTGCCCAGGTAATAAATGCCTCTGGCATTTATGAAACTTTACCTTGGGGAAATCAAGCACAGCCGGCTTATTTAAATGCAGTGATACAAATCGGATGGGAAGGTACCGCTCAAGAATTATTAGAAATTTTATTGGAGATAGAAATGCAATTTGGGAGAGTAAGAGCAGAAAAATGGGGGGCAAGAACTTTGGATTTGGATATCCTTGCGTTTGGAAATACAATAGAGCATACTCCTTCTTTAGTGATCCCACATCCTGAAATCCGGAATCGAGCCTTTGTGTTAGTACCTTGGGCAGAAATCACCCCTGATTATAAATTGCCTGGGATTAATCAAACGATTAAATCCCTTTGTGAACAATTACCTCTGGAAGAATTAAAAACAGTTTACCCAAGTATGATGCCCATATTTCCGGATACTTTACCTTTGTGACCGTGAAAAGGACAAAAATCAAACAAATATTTACAGAAGCTTTGGTGGATACCGAAGTTTGGGTTCAAGGGTGGATTCGCACTCGAAGAGAAAGTAAAACCTTTGCTTTCCTAGAAGTAAATGATGGCTCTACCATCAAGAATTTACAAATCATCGCCGATCAACAATTGCCGGGATATGCGGATTGGATTAAGGAGTTAACCACAGGCTCCTGTGTTGGGATAAAAGGAAAGTTGGTTCCTTCACAAGGCAAGGGGCAATCGGTTGAAATGCAAGCCCAGCAAGTAGAAGTATATGGAACGGCAGATGCAGAAACGTATCCCTTGCAAAAGAAAGGACATACACTAGAGTTTCTGCGTGAGATTGCACATCTCAGAGCCAGAACCAACACTTTTGGAGCGGTATATCGTCTTAGAAACGCGATGGCATTTGGCGTCCATCAGTATTTTCAAGATCAGGGGTTTTTGTATCTCCATACCCCCATTTTAACTGGGTCAGATACCGAAGGAGCAGGAGAGATGTTTGCAGTTACTACCTTGCCCCTTCAACAAATTCCTAAGAACGACACAGGAGAAATTGATTTTACCCAAGACTTCTTTGGAAAGCCAACGCATCTAACGGTTAGTGGACAATTAAATGGAGAAACGGCGGCTTTAGCGCTTTCAGATATCTATACATTTGGCCCAACTTTTAGAGCAGAAAATTCTAATACTACTCGGCATTTGGCTGAGTTCTGGATGATAGAACCAGAAATGGCGTTTTATGATTTAACGGCCAATATGGATTTAGCGGAAGATTTTTTGCGTTACTTAATCCGCATTGCGCTTACACAACATAGAGATGATTTGGATTTTTTAACCAAACAGTATGATCCAGATTTAATTAATCGTTTGGAATTTGTTTTAAATAATCCCTTTATCCGGATTACCTATACAGAGGCAATTGATATTTTAATTTCCTCCGCTAAATCCTTTGAATATCCGGTGAGTTGGGGGGCGGATTTACAAAGTGAACATGAACGCTTTTTAGTGGAAGAACATTTTGCAAGTCCGGTAATTGTAACGGATTATCCTAAAACCATCAAGGCATTTTATATGCGACAAAATGAAGATGGAAAAACCGTTAGAGCGATGGATATATTATTTCCCGGGATAGGAGAAATTATTGGAGGCTCCCAAAGAGAAGAAAGATATGAAGTGTTGTTGGCTAGAATTCAAGAGATGGGATTATCTGAACAAGATTATAGTTGGTACTTGGATACCCGAAGATATGGATCCGCTCCCCACAGTGGTTTTGGATTAGGGTTTGAAAGATTATTATTATTTGTAACTGGGATGAGTAACATAAGAGATGTGATTCCTTTTCCGAGAACTCCGGGTAACGCAGATTTTTAAAATTTAAATAACTGATAGTAAGTGGTTTAAAAATAATTTCACAAGAAGATGCAACGGTTTATGAGATAAATGCCTCTATAGGTCAGTAGCGAATTTAGAACCTGTATATCTTTCATCCGCTCTTGATTTTATTTACTCAAAACCCAGGCTCATCCGGAATAACCTTCCGGATGAGTTTTTTTTTACACAATCCTAATAAGATTATGAGAATACCTTCGTTGGGCTTGGGCAGGTTCGCTTGAAATTCGTTCCTTTGTGCCACTAATTATATCCATGGAGTTTTTTCAAAATTTGTTTCAATGTCCGGATTGTAGCTTGCTACATTTATTCCTGATGGTAATTAATCCCAAGACGATTATTTCTTTAGGCGGATTATATTTATTACTCGCTGTAGTTTTCGCCGAAACCGGATTGTTGGTAGGTTTTTTTCTGCCAGGAGATTCCTTATTATTTATCACAGGTTTATTTGTTTCTCAATGTAGGGCAGCCTTTTTAGCTGGCACCCCAGAAGTCTGTAATTTTAATGGTTTAGATCCGGAATGGGGAATATATCAAGCCTTGCTTTTTGTTTCCTTGGCCGCTATTCTTGGAGATTCAGTAGGATATTATGTAGGATTAAGAACAGGCAAAACCTTATATACGCGAAAAGATTCTATCTTTTTCAAAAAGAAGTATTTAGAGCATACCCAGAAGTTTTATGAACGCCATGGGGGAAAGGCGATTGTATTAGGCAGATTTCTTCCCATCATCAGGACTTTTGCGCCTGTGGTAGCTGGAGTGGTAAAGCTCGAATACAAAAAATTTATTTGGTATAATGTGACTGGCGGGATATTGTGGGTGTTTAGTATGATATTATCGGGTTTCTTTTTAGGTCAATTGATTCCCGGTTTGGAAAAAAATCTGGAGTTAATTGTGATTGGAATTGTAGTTGCTTCTTCCATTCCGGTAGTAAGAACCTATCTGAAAGAACGTTCATTAGCCAAAAAATTAAGTGATTTAGAAAAAGAAGGCAAACTTCGTGATTAAAATACTTGACCGATATACAAACGATTGTGTATTTTTGTCTTTCATTTTGAATTTTCAACCTTATGATATTAGTTGCAGTTAAAGACGGAGAATCCTTAGACAAGGCCATTCGTAAATACAAAAAGAAGTACGAGCGTATGGGTATCTTGAAAGAGATTCGTAGTCGTGCGTCTTTTACCAAGCCTTCGATTCGCCGTCGGGAAGTAATGAAAAAGGCGGTTCGTCGTCAAATTATGTTTGCCTCAGAAAATTATTAATTAAATATTGGAATTTTAAATTCCATCAAGTACCTTTCAGTAAACCACTGAAAGGTATTTTTGTTTTGGAAGCACTCACAGCATTCCGGCAATATTTAGAGCGGGAGCGCGAATATTCCCCCCATACGGTTCTTGCCTATACTCGGGATATATCCTTTTTAATGGAATGGGTTAAAACCCGCACCCAATCAGATGTTTTACCTGAACATTGGTATCAAGACATCACCCATCGTCAACTCAGAGCCTGGATGGCTGAACTCCTTACCCAAGGAGTAGGGGCACGAAGCCTCGCACGAAAAATCGCATCCATAAATGCCTTTTATCGTTTCTTACAAAAAACCGAACTCACCCAAAAAAATCCAGCGTCCAGAGTATCGGTTCCTAAAATAGAAAAAAAATTACCGGTTTGGCTAAAGCCTGAAGAAACCCGTCAACTCTTTGATTCTATACCTTTTTCTCCTGATTTCTTAGGCACTAGAGATCAGCTAATCCTCGAAATTTTATATGGATGTGGATTGAGAAGAGCAGAATTATTAAATTTATCTACTAACGATATTTATCTTTCTAAAGGAGTTATGAAAGTAAAAGGAAAAGGTAACAAAGAAAGATTAGTGCCGTTTGGAGATCATGTGAAGACTGCTTATTTAGCTTACTTACCCTTGGCCGAAGCAGAAGGGTTTAACGTTCAGGAAATTCTTTTTCGGGATAAATCCGGAAAGCCTTTAGGTCCTCGTCAATTACATACTTTAATCACTCAATATATTGGGCAGGTTTCTACTTTAACGCAAAGAAGTCCACACGTTTTACGGCATACCTTTGCCACTCATTTATTAAATGAAGGAGCAGATTTAAATGCTATTAAAGAAATGTTAGGCCATACGAGCCTAGCTGCTACTCAGGTATATGTGCATAATTCTATTGCCAAACTAAAACAGGTATATCAGAAATCACATCCTAAAGCCTGAGAATTTTGTTTCACTTTTCTAAACCCTTATTCCTTATGAAAGTTTCTGTTCAGTCCATTCACTTCGATGCCGACAGAAAACTGTTGGAATTAATCCAACAGAAGTGCGATAAGTTAGATCATTTTTATGACCAAGTAATTGACGCAAATGTCAGACTTCGGTTAGATAAAGATCCAATTCAAGGCAATAAATTAGCAGAATTAGTTCTTCAAGTGCCGGGTGCGCAATTGGTCGCCAGCGATCAAGGCAAAACCTTTGAAGGAGCTTTTGATAATTGTACTGAACAAATGCGCAAACAATTGGTAAAATATAAAGAAAAACAGAGACCCTAACTTTGTTTATTAATTTAGAAAAACCGGCATCGTCCGGTTTTTTTTATTTTTTATTTGAGCTACTTATATGTTGAATTTTTTTAATTAAAATATATCCTGCAAAAGTTAGGGTTACTGCATTCGCCCAAATAATGGGAGTAGAATTTAATAATATCCCATATAATAACCACGCGATAAGTCCGAAACAAAATACTAAAAACATATATAATGAAATTCCTTCTGTAGAATTATACCGATACACCAGCCAAGCTTGAGGGATAAATGACAGGGACGTACAAAATGCGGCCAAATATCCAATATATTCAATCGTTTCAGAATTCATTTTGCAAAGATACACTTCCTTATCTTTGAGGTATGTCGCGCTTAATCCTAGATTCCGTAGGTAGAGAAGTAATAATTCCGGAGATGCCTACTCGTGTAATTTCTTTATGTCCGTCCCAAACTGAAACTTTAGTTGCCTTGGGAATTGCGGATCGTTTAGTGGGAATTACCCGATTTTGTGTTCATCCTGAAACCACCTGGAAAACCGTTACCCGAATCGGGGGTACTAAAACGCCTAACTATGAAAAAATCAGCAGTCTGAATCCTGATCTTATTATTGCAGAAAAAGAAGAAAATACCCAGGAAATAATTCATACACTCGAAAAGGATTTTCCAGTAGTAGTTACGAATGTAGAATCTATTGAAGATAGTTTAATAATGATTACCCAGCTCGGCAATTGGATTCAGGCTCCCGAGGCGGGAGATAAATTATCTAGTAAGGTTAAACAAGCATTACAACAAATAGAAACCTGGCCAGCTATGGAAGTTGCTTATTTTATTTGGAAAGATCCTTGGATGGTGGCGGGGCATTCTACTTATATTAATTCCGTGTTACAATTCATGGGATTAAAAAATTGCTTTACCTCTATGCCTGGTCGTTATCCAGAAATTAGTTTGGCGCAATTAAAACATGCGGATCCACAAATTGTTTTTTTATCCTCAGAACCCTATCCTTTCAAAGAGGAACATGCAATTGCGTTAAAGTCCATCTTACCTGAGTCTTACATTATTCCTGTAGATGGAGAAATGTTCAGTTGGTATGGGGTTCACCAATTGGAAATGCCATCGTATTTAAATAAACTGAAAGAAGGATTATTAGGATAATATTAAGAAAATACTGTGTTTGTACTAATTAATTTAATTCAGTTTTGATTTTATTCAAGACTTAATCTGGTAATTATATAATGTAGAATATTTACTATATAAAATAAAAGTTCAAATTATTATTATTGTAAACTTCTGATCAATTCTAGTTGAGTTCAATTAATATTTAATTAAATAAGTTTAAATTAAATCTAAATTAAATGTAAATATTATTTATTTATGTAAAGTAAATATTACTTATTTTTTGTCCTATTTTATTTTTTAATCTAAATCTTAATCCTTCATTTCTATTTCCTGATTTAGCAAATATCTTTCTAATTTTGTTACTTACAACAACTGAGAAGGATGGGAATGTCCAATGAAATTAAGGATGTATTAATTATTGGTGCGGGTGCTTATGGATTAAAAACAGCCGTATGGGCATTGCGATATGGACTCACTGTTGGGATATTGGAAAAAAATGAACAAGCAGGGAAAAAAATTCTCATCAGTGGGGGAGGACGTTGTAATTATACTAATCTGCATACCCATCCCGATGCCTTTATTTCAGATAATCCTCGATTTGTAAAACAATTATTATCGGCTTGGTCTGTTCAAGATACCCTAGATTTTTTTGCCGAATATGGTATTCATCCAAAAGAAAAAACCTTAGGCCAATTGTTTCCAGAACAAGGAAATGCAAAAACTTTTCGAGATGGAATGTTATCCGAAATTTTAGCACGTAAAGGGGAAATTGAATATCAAATTCGAATTAAGGAAATTATTAAGGAAGGGGAAATATTTATAGTTACTACCTCTACAGGTGAAACTTATAAAGGACATAAATTGGTAATCGCCACTGGGGGCAAGGCAATTCCTGCAATGGGCGCATCAGATTGGGGAATGTTACAAGCCAAATCTTGGGGGATGGAAATAATTTCAGATGCCCCTGCCTTAGTGCCCTTAGTTGCTGAGGGCGAGAACCTATTGTATAATCAAGCATTAGCAGGGCTTTCAACCTCAGTAGCCCTTTCCGTAGGCAAAATACGGTTTGTTGAAAATATTTTATTTACCCATAAGGGCTGGAGTGGTCCTGCTGTTTTGCAAATCTCTTCGTATTGGGACTCAGGTCAGATGATTCAAATTGATTATCTACCCGAAGAAAAAAATATGGAATCTCTTTGGGCAAAAGACCAAGTGCCCTTTAATATTCTAAAAGGGTGGATTCCATCTCGATTATTAGAAACCTGGGTACAAACTCAACCTTGGTTAATCAAAAAAAGTCAGGAAATCAGTAACAAAGAAAAGCAGTTAACCGAAAAGTATTTAAAGCAAGGGCAATTATTACCTTCTGGTACTTTAGGCTATGAAAAAGCGGAGGTAATGAAAGGTGGAGTAGATACCCGTGAGTTAATACCCCAAACCTTGGAAAGTCGAAAGATGCCTGGAACCTATTGGGGTGGGGAAGTTTGTGATGTTACCGGATGGTTGGGAGGATATAACTTTCAATGGGCGTGGGTGAGTGCATTTGTAACTGCACGCGCCATTTATTCCTCCTTAAAAGGATAATCAGGCATCCACACAAACACATCTGCCATTATAAGGCTTGGCAGCTTCCTCACAAGATTTAACAGTATCGTCAATATCTTTTTGTGTTCCGCAAACTTCATCTTGGTCAATGCTTTTTTCCTGCCCATTATCAATGTAAACATATTTACATTTTTTACATTTATTACAGCCTGTGATAACAGGAAAAGATACCATCAGTAATAAAAAGAAGGGAATAGCGATAAACTTTTTCATTTTATGAGGATTTATATTCAAATATACGAACGAAAGCGTGCGCAGATTGTACCTTTGCAATTATGAAAATATCCCTTCAGTGGTTACAGAAATACCTTCCGGAACTGGATCTTTCTCCTGAGGTAATTGCGGAAAAGCTTACCGGTTGTGGTTTAGAAGTAGAACATTTGGAGCAGGTGTATCCTGTGCCCGGAGGATTAGTAGGATTGGTAGTTGGTAAAGTTGAAAAAGTGGAGGCACATCCAGATGCTGATCGCTTAAAGGTTTGTCAAGTAGATATAGGGGTTTCCCCATGGTCCCAAATTGTTTGTGGTGCCAGCAATGTTGCTGAAGGTCAAACGGTAATAGTAGCCTTACCCGGTGCATATTTACCTGCGGTGGATTTAACCTTAAAGAAATCAAAGATTAGAGGAGTAGTTTCTGAAGGGATGATATGTGCTTTGGATGAAATGGGGCTAGGAGAAGATCATTCTGGCATTTTGGTGTTAGATTCAATTTACCCACCGGGAACCCCTGCTGCTCAGGCTTTAGGATTAACGGCCGATGTGGTTTTTGAAATCGGTCTTACCCCAAACCGTTCAGATGCAGCTTCCCATTTAGGCGTTGCCAGAGACCTTGCGGCAGTGCTCGAGCTCTCTTTTCAATATCCTGAAGTTCCAGCACTATCAAGGCTTTCCAGCCTATCGGTTCAATTGGAGGTTCCTCAATATTGTAGCCAATATTGTGTAACGCTTATCGAAGATATTCAACCCTTTGAAATACCTGAAGAATATACTCGGTGGTTAAAAGTGATCGGAGCAGGTTCAATCTCTCCGATCGTAGATATTACCAATTATTTTTGTTTGGGATGGGGTCAACCTTTACATGCGTTTGATGCAGATAAAGTGGTAGGAAATATAAGTATTCGGCTTGCGCAGTCAGGGGAAGAAATGTTGCCCTTGTTTGGAGACAAAATTAAATTCAAAGGGGAGGAATTAATTATTGCAGATAGCAACGGACCTATTGCACTTGCTGGAATCATGGGAGGGAAAGAAACAGGAGTTACCTCAGAAACCCGAAGGATAATATTAGAATCTGCTTGCTTCAATCCAGAAGTAATCCGCAAAGGGATTCAATCTTCTGGAATTAATAGTGAAGCTTCTTTTCGATTTGCCAGAGGTACAGATCCAAGCATGGCATCTAAAGTAATTCAGGTGGCAAGTTATTTATTACAGCAACTATCCAAAGGCAAAATAACAGCAAGAGGAGAGGCGTTAGGAGAAAAGCAAGCTAGCGCTCAGTTTAGTTTTTCCTTATCCGATTTTGAAAGAATATCTGGAATGTCTGTTCCTCCCTCACGCTTAGAAAAAATAATGAATTCCCTAGAAGTAGAATGGGAATCTGAGCCTCAAGGCTGGAGGGTGACCATCCCTGCCTATCGAATTGATGTAAAAAGACCTCAAGATTTATATGAAGAGTTTCTACGAATCCTAGGGTATGATCAAGTTCCTTTATCTGGGGTATTACCTTCTGCGGTCGTATTTCCAATTAAAGATCAGGAATTAGAAATAAGAGATTCAATTTCTATCGCATTAGCAGCCTGGGGATGGAGAGAAATTCTTACCAATTCATTAGTCTCTCAACAATCCGTGGGCGAGCAGGGCGTGAAAATGAAAAATCCATTAAGTGAGGAACATGCCGCGCTTCGAGAGAGTTTACTCCCCTCAGGGTTAGCGGTTATCTCCCATAATGCGAATCGAAAACAAGCTACCCTTAAATTGTTTGAATGGGGAAAAGTGTATTCCACGGCTTCGGAAGGATATTCAGAAACCCTGTTGCTTGGATTGTTTATTACCGGTGCCCGAAAAGAAGGGGTAGATCAATGGAGGGAGAAATCCACGCCAGCAGATTGGTTTACTTTGTCTGGGATATATCAATGGATAGCCCAGCAAGCCCATGCCAATTGGCAATTAGCGCCGATTACCGAAAATCCAGAGTTAACTTATGGATGGAGCATTCAACAAGGAAATCAATCTATTGGCAAAATGGGATTGGTTTCAGAAACCTTAACGAAACAAGCCGATATTCGTAACGAAGTTTATTATCTTGAAGTGGAAGCTAAGGCATTGTTTAAGGCAATTCAGAAACATAAACCCGTTTATCAAGAGTTACCCCGTTTCCCTTCTGTAAAGCGGGATTTAAGTTTGGTGATACCTGCTGGTATTAGTTTTCATCTGATAGAAACATTAATCTTAAAAACAGATGCTAAGTTAATTCGGGAGGTACATTTATTTGATCAATATCATTCTAAGGAAAATGGTCAGGTTAGCTATTCGATAAGCATTCTTCTTCAGGACTTAAATGAAACCTTAACGGATTCTAAAATAGAAGGTATCATAGAAAAGATTCTGCAAAAATTAGAAAAAGAGTTAGGCGTTACCCTAAGGGCTTATGCATGAAAAGACCTGTATATGAAACCGCAGCCCAGGCTGTAACTCGCATTAAATCTGGGGATAGGGTGTTTGTACATGGGGGAGCAGCGACTCCACATGTATTATTAAAGGCCTTAATGCTTCGTCATCAGGAACTAAAAGAAGTAGAATTGGTGGCAATCTCCACACAAGGAGAAGGATATTTTGCCGCTGAAGAATATCAAGATGCCTTTAGAATTAATTCATTATTTGTTTCTGCAAATATTCGTAAGGCGGTACAAGAAAATAGGGCAGATTACATCCCGATTTTTTTGAGTGAAATTCCGGGATTATTTACTTCCGGACAATTCCCTTTGTCGGTTGCTTTGCTTCAAGTATCTCCTCCAGATGCGCATGGATATTGTTCATTGGGCGTTTCAGTGGATGTCGCAAAATCCGCTTCAAAAGTAGCAAACGTTATTATTGCGCAAGTAAATCCGAACATGCCCCGAACGCATGGGGATGGATTAATTGCCTTGTCTGAAATAGATGTATTAGTTGCAGAGGCATCAGTACTACCGGAAATTAGTATGGGCGAAGGAGATCCCATTGCTATGAAGATTGGTCAATTTGTTTCAGATTTAGTAGAAGATGGAGCAACGCTTCAAATGGGGATAGGGGCAATACCCGATGCAGCATTAAGTTGTATGGGAAATCATCGTAATCTTGGTATTCATACCGAAATGTTTTCTGATGGAGTACTTCCGCTCGTGCAAAGCGGGGTGGTAAATAATTCCTGTAAAACCAATAATCCAGGACGCATTGTCACTGGTTTTGTATTGGGCTCACGTAAGTTATATGATTTTGTAGCCGATAATCCTTTCGTGATTTTTATGGGAAGTGATTACGTAAATGATGATGCTATCATCCGTCAAAATCCGAAAGTAACTGCCATAAATAGTGCTATTGAAATTGATTTAACTGGGCAAGTATGTTCGGATTCCATAGGGACAGCACAATTTTCAGGGGTAGGAGGGCAAATGGATTTTATTCGGGGTGCTTCCTTGTCCAAAGGCGGAAAACCAATTATTGCTTTACCCTCTACCACCCATGATGGAACCTCTAGAATTGTAAGTTTGTTAAAACCGGGTGCAGGGGTAGTGACTACTCGGGCTCACGTTCATTATGTGGTAACCGAATATGGAACTACCTATTTATTTGGGAAAAATCTTCGTCAACGCGCCAGATCTTTAATTAGCATCTCTCATCCGCAACACAGGGAAATGTTGGAAAAGGCTTGCAATGAAAGGTTTGGAACTAATTCTTTTTCTTTGTATCATTAATTAATTTTTAATTCCTTGTCTATAAACGTTAAACCCTACGGATATCACGATAAAAGTCGTAAAGCGGAAATTGCTGAAATGTTCGACAATATCGCTCCTCGATATGATTTTCTAAATCATTTATTAAGTTTAGGAATAGATAAATATTGGAGAAAAAAAGCAGTTCGAAAATTACAGGTTAATCGCCCGACTTTGCTTTTAGATATTGCCACCGGAACAGGTGATTTTGCTTTAGAAGCATTAATTGTAAAACCAGAAAAAGTAATCGGGTTAGATATTTCTCCGAATATGTTATCGGTGGGTAGGATCAAAATTGAAAAAAAAGGTTTTACGCCTGTTATTGATATGATTTTGGGGGAATCCGAAAATTTGCCGTTTGAGAATTCAGTTGCTGATGGTGTGATGGTAGGATTTGGTGCGCGTAATTTTGAGGATTTAGATAAAGGTTTGCAGGAAATTTGTCGGGTATTAAAACCAGGTTGTAAAGCAGTTATTCTGGAACCTTCTTTTCCTACAAAATTTCCAATGAATTTATTATTTAAATTTTATTTTAAATTTATTTTGCCTACGTTAGGAGCATTAATTTCTAAAGACCCTAAAGCCTATACCTATTTACCAGAATCAGTAGCTGCATTTCCGGAAGGAAAAAAATTTACGGATCGATGCCTTAACGCAGGGTTTAAAACTGCTGACTATCATCCCTTAACCCTAGGCATTTGTGCCTTATATGTTTTGGAAAAATGAAAATAAAGCATTTAATTCTTTGCCTCTTTTTATTTACTTGTATAAGTGTATCAGCACAAGTAAATAATAGACGATGGGATCTGAAAAAATATAATTTCGGATTTCTAATGGCATTGAATTTTACGGATATGAATACGCGTACCCAATTGCCATTATACGAACCTGCTTTAAAACAAACTTTATATAAAATTGAAATTCAAAGTAGGGCTGGAATTACCTTGGGATTAATTTCGAATATTAAACTTGCTCGTAATTTTGATTTCCGATTTATTCCTTGTGTTGCGATTCAACAGAGAAATTATAGTTATTATATGACGGATAGTATATCTACCCGAAAATTGGAAGCAGCTTATTTAGATTTGCCTTTTTTAGTTAGAATGAAATCTAATTTTTATAAGAATAAACGCGTATATGTAATTACGGGATTTAAATTTAGTGCCAATGTGAGTAGTAATAAAAAGGTAAGAAATAATCAAAATTTAATTAAAACGAATCCATTGGATTTTTGTATTGAACTTGGAGCAGGAGTAGATTTATATGGGGAAAGGATAAAATTATGTCCGGAAATTCGATATTCTTTAGGGGTATTAAATATTTACAATCCTAAGAATACCTATTTTGGTGGGGCGGTTAGTCGTTTATCCAGCCAAATGGTAACACTTTCTCTTAATTTTGAATAACAATGGAAAGTAAAGAAAATGCCTCTATTGCTTGGATTACCGGGGCAACCTCTGGAATTGGTAAAGCATGTGCAATTAAGTTTGCAAAAGCAGGGTGGGATTTAATTATTACCGGGCGACGATTAGAACGATTAATAGATTTACAAAAAGAATTACAAAATAATTATTCTGTAAATATTATTCCTTTATCATTTGATGTTCGAAATGCGAAGGAAGTAGAAACCGCATTGGGGAATTTACCTGCACCCACTATATTAATTAATAATGCAGGTTTATCCCGAGGGTTAGATCCTCTTGCTCAATCCCTTTTATCGGATATGGATGAAATGATTGATACGAATCTTAAAGGGTTGGCTTATGTTAGCAGAATTGCAGCCCAAAAAATGATACCCCATAAACGTGGGCATATATTACATGTAGGCTCTATTGCAGGAATTGATCCCTATGCAAATGGTACTGTATATTGTGCTACCAAAGCTGGCGTAGATGCCTTGACACAAGCCTTACGAATGGAATTATTGGATAAAGGAATTAAGGTAAGTGTAATTCATCCAGGCATGGTGGAAACAGAATTTAGTGAGGTTAGATTTCATGGCGATACCCAACGTGCTGCAAATGTTTATCAAGGCGTTAATCCATTAACCCCTGAAGAAGTGGCCGACGTTATTTATTATATTATTCAACAACCTGCACATGTGGTATTATCTGAAGTGGTAATGTTAAGTGTCAATCAGGCAGGTGCGCGAATGATTCACCGTAATCATTAATTTTTTTATTTAATCATTATGCGGATTCCTGAATCAAAGGTTGCAGAAATATATCAGGCTGCCGATATTCTGGAAGTTATTAATGATTATGTCACCTTAAAAAAAAGAGGTACAAATTGGATTGGATTATCTCCCTTTAAAACTGAAAAAACACCCTCCTTTACGGTTAATCCCGCCAAAGGAATATTTAAAGATTTTAGCAGCGGAAAAGGGGGGAATTTAATTTCCTTTCTCATGGAGGTGGAAGGATATACTTATGTAGAAGCCCTTCAACATTTAGCCCGTAAATATGGAATAGAAATAGAAGTTCAAGATGATCCGGAATTTAAAGATCAGGAAAATCGTAAACAAAGTTTATTTGTATTAAATGAATTTGCAACGAAATATTTTAGTAAACAATTATGGGAAAATGAAGAAGGAAAACAATTAGGATTAGGATATTTTTTAGAAAGAGGATTATCTGAAGAAATTATTCGTCAATTTCAATTAGGATATAATCCTGAACAAAGAGATAGCTTCACCCAACAAGCATTAGAGCATCAATATAGTCCAGAACATTTATTACAAACTGGATTAAGTATTCAACCGGAAGGAAGTCCTAGGTTAATGGATCGTTTTAGAGGAAGAGTAATATTTCCGATTCATCAACCTAATGGAAAAATAAGTGGATTTGGAGGTCGAATATTATCCTCGGTTTCAAATATTGCTAAATATGTAAATTCACCGGAATCGGAAATTTATCATAAAAGTGAAGTATTATATGGATTATATTTTGCGAGAGAAGAAATTCGTCAACAATCTCAAGTAATATTAGTAGAAGGATATTTAGATGTAATTAGTTTACATCAACGTGGAATTAAAAATGTTGTATCGGTTTCCGGTACAGCTTTATCTGAATATCAGGTAAAAACATTGGCACGATTAGCCAAAAAAGTAGTATTGTTAAATGATGCAGATAAAGCTGGAATTAGTGCATCCTTACGTGCGATTGATATTTTATTAGAAAAAGAATTAGACGTTAAAATTGTAGTATTACCAGAAGGGGAGGATCCAGATTCTTATGTTCGTAATTCAGGGCCGGATGGATTACGCGAATTTATTGTTGCGCATTCCATGGATTTTGTGGAATTCCGAAAATATTCCATGCCCGGAAATATTCAGGAGCCTGGAACGTTGGCAGCATTGGCAGATCAAATAGCAGGAAGTATTGCAAGAATATCTGATCCATTATTAAGTCAAGCTTGGATTCAAGAAGCTGCTCGTAAATTACATTTCCCAGAACAAACTTTAATTAGTGCAGTAAATCGGCATTTAATTGAAGCCGGAAAACAAGCAGCCAAAGCCGCCTTAAAACTCCCCGAATCTACTGAAGCAAGCCCTGTTTCCCCAATTCCTGCTTATTCTTATAATCCTTTTGATAGCAGCGCTCAAGAAAAAGAATTAATTCGATTATTGCTAAATAATGGTGATAAAATAATGCCGGTATCAGATGCCATTAATGCGGAATTATCCAAAGTAACCTTATCCCAATATTTATTTGTTGAATTAAATGATTTTGTTTTTTCGAATGATTTATATGAGAAAATAAAAAAAATATTGTTCGATAGAATTCATCATAATTTACCGCTCGAATTAGATTTATTATTAAATCATACCGATGCAGAAATTTCCATGACTGTCGCTGAATTATTGGTCATTCGGGAAGAATTAAGTCCGCAGTGGTCTAAGATATCCTATGATGTTCCTACCTTAGATTATAAATTGGTAAAAAGCGCTGAATCTGCGCTGCATCGTTATATTTGCTACCATTTAGATCGTTTATTAACGGAAGTAGAACAAAAATTAAAAACTGCAGTTGAAGAAAATGCTGAAGAAGAAAAGGTGAATGAAATCCTGCGTCAATATTATCGCTTAAAACAACTGGATCGTGAACACAATTTAAAACCAGGCACTGTTATTAAAAGATTATGAAAAAAATCACCCTTCAAGAAGTACAAGCGGAAATGACCCAAAAGGCTTCTATGAAACAATCTTTATATATTCAAACCCTTGGATATTTTAATCGGATGCAAGAAATTACCCGAAAATTATCAAGTCAATTAACGGAATCTTTTAAATCCTCCAATCCTCCTATTCCCGTAAAATTTGAAGTAGAAGGGGAATTAGAATTTCGACTCAGGTTTTCAGGTGATTTGTTGGTATTTCAAATGCATTCTAATATTATGGCATTACCTGAAGATCATCCGGTGATGCGGCATCCTCATTTAATTGAGTTTCCTGAAAATGCTTATTTCGGACAAATATTAATTTACAATTTTATGGCCGATTCTTTCCGGTATTTACGTATGCAGGATATGGGTCATTTAGTGGCCCGAATATGGATTCATAAAGATGCTTTGTATTGGGTGGAAGGAGTGCGACCCCTAAATTTTTTACAACCGGGGCTAAGCGAAACCCCTTTAAATGATGAATCTCTCGAACAAATTGTTTTACAATGTGTTTATGTTTCTTCTCAAACCGATTTTATGGCATCCCCATTTTATTTAATTCAACAATTAACGGTCGAAGAAAAAATATCTAGAAATGAAAATCGAGCCGGCGATAAATTAGGATTTCAAATGCAATCCAAAGGAAATGATACCAAAAGTTAATTAATTAAAAATTATTATAAGGGGCATAAGTACTTTTAATAATATCAATTGATTTACGAACTAATATTTCTAAAACATCCTGATTAATATCAGATAATTTCGAGATATATAAACATCCTTTTCCAGATTTATATTTTCCCAATTTGGATAATTCATCTGTAAAGGCTGAATGGTCACTATTAAGATAAAGCGAAAATTTATTTTTTCTAGGGGCAAATCCTACGAGGAAAGAAACCCCTTGGTGTCCACTTGCATATTTATAAGTATAGGTTCCGAAGCCTATCATTCCCTTAGCTACTAATTTAGGTGAGAAACCCGATATTTTTTCGAGTAATAAAATTAAGGCTTTTGTATCTTCCTGTACCTGCGGGTCAGCTAACGAAATAATAAAATCATCAATTGTTTCTGACGTATTATCCATGAATTCTTTCGGATTGTCCATATCGTTGAATTACTTCTCCTTCAAATTCCAGAAATTCTTCCCATCTTTTTTCCACTGGAAATTCAGTTACATATTCACGTGCTAATCCAATAAAAACAGTATAATGTTGCGCTTCTGAAATCATTAAAGTTTCATAAAATTTAATTAATTCAGGGTCTTCAATATTTTCTGCTAGCACTTTAAATCGTTCACAACTTCTAGCTTCTATCATGGCAGAAAATAATAGGCGATCCATTAAATAATGTTGTCGTCCTCTTCCGGGTTGAATAAATTTATATAATTCATTTACGTAATCGTCTTTTCTTTCTCTTCCGAAGGTAAATCCCCGGGCTTGTATAATTTGATGTACCTGCTGAAAATGTAATAATTCTTCCTGGGCAATTTCGGTTAAGGTATTTACTAGGCCGGTATATTCGGGATAATTTACAATTAAGGATATGGCGTTGGATACCGCTTTTTGTTCACACCAGGCATGATCCGTCAGCACTTCCTGAAGATTTCGCTGTACAAGAGAAACCCAGCGAGGGTCTGTTTTTAGTTTTAGCCTAAGCATATCCGAAATTACTAATCCATTTTAATATGTGAATCATTTCATTTTTGGGGAGGATACCACGTTGTTGTATATTTGTGAGCTAAGCAAATTATTATGAAAACTATTTTACTTCCCTTTTTCCTAATTACAATTATTGTTTTTGGTGTAGGTTGTGCCAATTCCCGAAAGGTAAGTCGGGTAGATACAGATACTCAGATAGATTTAAGTGGCCGCTGGAATGATACGGACTCTCGTTTGGCAGCAGAAGAACTGACCACACAATTTTTAAAAGTGGATTGGTTTGAGTCGTTTCGTCAGGAAAATGGACGTAAACCAGTGCTTGTAGTGGGATTGGTGCGCAACAAAAGCCATGAACATATTGATGCAGAAACTTTCATTCGGGATATTGAAAAAGCGGTTATTAAATATCAACAAGTTATTTTGGTTCAGGCGGGTGAAAAAAGAAATGAATTGAGAACTGAAAAAGCAGATCAACAAGAGTTTGCCTCTCCTGAAAGCAAAAAGAAGTGGGGTAAAGAATTAGGGGCAGATGTAATTCTTCAAGGCACTATAAATTCTATTGTTGATCAATATAATAAAGAGCAGGTAACCTATTATCAAATTGATATAGAATTAACCGATATTCAAACTGGTCAAATTGTTTGGTTAGGCGATAAAAAAATAAAGAAATATATTAAAAACTAATGCAAAATAATGGCCTTCGCAAAGGCCTGTTTATCTGCCTTTGCCTTCTATTGGCAGTTGGTTGTTCTACGTATTATCAGCAAAATCTGGAATATCAGGAAAATATTTATGCTGAAGATTTTAAGGAAGCCAATCGGATATTAGAAAAAACCCGTAAAAAGGCAGGGAGTAGAAATGCCCTATTGTTCCAATTGGAAAAAGGGTACATCCTCTCTCGATTGAATTTTCCCGATAGTGCCAATACTTATTTTTTGCAGGCAGACAGAACCATGGACGATGCACATACGCAAACTGGATCTGAAATACTAGCTTTGGTTACTAATCCTATGATGAAGCCCTACAAGGCGGAAGAAGTTGAAAAAATATTATTGCATTATTATTTAGCATTGAATTTTATTAAACTAAATAATTTCGATGCTGCTAGAGTGGAATGCAGAAGAATTGAATTAACCCTACAAACCTTATCAGATAAATATCCTAATCAACATAGATACCGTTGTGATGCTTTTGCGCAAATGGTTTCAGGATTATTATATGAGGCACAAGGGGAATTAAACGATGCATTTATTTCTTACCGAAATGCCTATGAATGTTATCAAACCGTTTATGTCAAAACCTTAGGGACGCCTGTTCCACAACAACTCAAACAAGATTTATTACGAACGGCACGATTAAATGGATTTTATTCTGAAAAAGAGGCTTACGAAAAAGAATGGGGAATTAAAGAAAATGAAATCTCCTCGAAAAAAGCTGAATTAATTTTATTTTGGAATAATGGATTAGGACCCATAAAAGCTGAAAATAGCATTTTATTTACCATGCTTCCGGGGGCAGGCGGAATTGTGAACTTTACCAATGAAGAATACGGGATGACTTTTCCATTTTACTTGCCTCAGGATCCAAATGAAAAAGTGGCATTAAGTCGGGTGCAAGTAGTACGGGTTGCTTTTCCAAAATATGTTGCCAGACCCGCAAGATTTTCTGAAGCTTGTGTAAGAACCGATTCTGGCTGTATTTCCTTTGAATTAGGCGAGGATGTTACAGCAATTGCATTTAAAACCTTAGAAGACCGTATGTTGAGAGAATTGGGAAATGCCTTATTGCGGTTAGCCGTAAAAAAAGGGATTGAATACGGGTTAAGAGAACAAGATCCCACCGTGGGTGCTCTGGCTGGTATTGCGAACGCTTTCACTGAAAAAGCCGATACCCGTAATTGGCAAACCCTTCCCGGAAATATCCAATACCTTCGTCTTCCCTTGGATACCGGAAACCATACCTTGTACTTCGATAAAAAAGGAAATGGAAAGGTAGTTACTGATACACTTTTTATTCATCTGAAAAAAAACGAAATTCGTTTTCTGGATATCACCACCCCTGAAGTTCAACAACCTCAAGCATATCCTACCTGGTAAATAGAATGCTCAAAGGAAATTGAGTATTTTTACACTTCACGATCTTCCCATGCCCGAAAATATTAAACATAAGGTTGAAGAAAAGGTAGAAGAGATTAAAAAAATCTTCGCCCAATATTTGGATGCCCACGGTCAACGGAAAACGCCCGAACGGTTTGCAATTTTAGAAGAGATATATAGTCGCAACGATCATTTCGATGCAGAGACCCTATATATCCATATGAAAAACAAAAACTATCGGGTAAGTAAGGCCACTGTTTACAATACTTTGGATTTATTAATCGAATGTGAATTGGTCGTAAAACATCAATTTGGAACGAACCAAAGTTTGTTCGAAAAATCATTCGGGTTCCGTCAGCATGATCATTTAATCTGTATGGATTGTGGACGTGTGCTTGAGTTTTGCGACCCTCGAATGGAGGAAATCCAAAATATGATCGGACAAATTCTCCATTTCGGAGTGAAAAATCATTCTCTGGTGTTGTACGGAAATTGTCAAACCGACAATTGCGAACATCTTAAACTTACCCCAAAAGAAAACTAATCATGGAAATTTCCATTGCGCATTCAGAAGATAATATTGCAGTGCTTTCTTTAACTGGAAGCCTGTTGACAGAAGGAGAAGGGGTTGCTTTAATGGATGCCTTCCAACACGAAGTTCAAAATGGGTACACCCGTATGGTTTTGGAATTACAAGGATTAAAACATGTAAATAGTGCAGGGTTAGGCGTGTTTATTCGGTTATTAACTAGGGTTCGCACAGCAGGTGGAGAATTGGTCGTTTGTGGAATTAGCCCAGGTATCAGTAGCCTCTTTACCATTACCAAACTTCATACTATCTTTAGGATTGCTGAGGATGCAACAGCTGCCCAAAAGTTGTTGTCTGCCTGATCAAAAATTAGTAACTAAATTTATTACTTACAACTAAGCTTAATTTAAGAACATAAGTCGCATGGCGGTAGATATATTGTTGGGGTTACAATGGGGAGATGAAGGAAAAGGTAAGTTAGTAGATGTATTGGCACCTCAATATCAAATTGTAGCCCGATTTCAAGGCGGACCTAATGCGGGTCATACCATAGGATTTGAAGGTAAAAAATTCGTACTTCATCTGATTCCCTCTGGGATTTTTCAACCTGAGGTACAATGCCTGATTGGTAATGGGGTTGTGGTAGATCCAATTTCTCTCCAAGAAGAAATTTTAATGTTGGAATCTGCAGGCATAACGGTTCGAAATCATCTTTGGGTTTCTGTTCGGGCAAGTCTTATCATTCCTACATTAAAATT
>Ga0214923_10002068_pt1 | contig 27437 bp, 22 predicted proteins | sample LL1510_MetaG_FD_177993 | JGI IMG/M metagenome (GOLD analysis project Ga0214923, IMG submission 177993) | Freshwater microbial communities from Lake Lanier, Atlanta, Georgia, United States - LL-1510 | ecosystem: Environmental > Aquatic > Freshwater > Lake | place: USA: Georgia | collected...
ACCGGCATAAAAGCACTGAGCATTTTGAAGGCGCCGTAGAAATCTAACCCCGGTTCGACGGTGTAGGTCAGTCCAACTTGGGCATTCCATCCAAATTGGAAGGCGCTCCGGCAATAGTTGCCTTGAATATCGTCAGTCCCAAAATAATAATTATTCACGTCGAGTTGCTGCCAAATCGCCCCGATGCCTCCTCCGATAAAGGGACGGCATTTCACCTGACCCGGCCAACGAAGAATTCCATTAATTTGAACGGGAACTTGAACCAACTCGCCATCAGCTGAAAGGTGATAGGATCCTGGCTGAATATCCGGGTCTGCGGATTCCGAAACAGTGGGATTGTATTGAGAGATGCCATTATAGGTGAGCCCAGTTTGAAGACCGACGCCAAGCCATTCATAGAAATTATACCCGAATTCCACATCCAAACGGAATCCGGGTTGAAATGTGAAATTTTCACCCGACAGTTCTATATCCGGGTTCGGTGAAAATGGGTAAGCCTGCCGATTGTTGCCATTCCAAATCCGTCGTGCGGTGAGCTGGCCTTGGAGAGATCCGCCAATCCCCGCGTTGAGGAAGAAACTCTCCCATTCACCCAGTTGAACCATGGTGGTGTCTCCAACAATGGGGGCCGGCTTCCCGGAAACGGTTTGAAGAGGAGGGGCGGATTTTTGGGTTCCGCCAGCCAAAGGATCCACAGGTGCGGCTGAAGCTCCTCCCCCCATAGGATCGCCACCCATAGCTCCTCCACCGCCCATGGGATCCACGGCAGCAACTTGGGCAGCACCGGCCAGCGGTTCAGCGGATGCGGGCAAATTGGCCGTCAGGCTGGATGCCCCTGCCGTGGTTCCAATGGGGGCCACGCTTAAGCGTTCGGGGGAACTTGGGGAAATGTTTATGGGAGTGGGGAAAGGGCCCGGATACAGGGTTAGATGGGGAGGACCGCCGAAGGCTTGGCCATCATCCCTGAAGTTCAGAGCGTCCAGAGGGACGATTTTCTTTGTGCCGTCAGGATAGGTCTTCAGAACAAGCGTCCCCCTGGATTCCGATGCCGATGAGTTCAGTTCTTGGTTCTTGGATGGAGTCTGTACCGCGGTCGAAACAGAGGGGCTTTGTGGGCTTTGGGAAGGAGGGAGATAAATTCGTTGGGCGCGGGCAAAATCAGAAAAGAATAACAAAATAAAAAACAACAAAAACCGCAAGGGGGAGTTTAGGCAATGCATCTGGTTGCCCAGCACTCTGGATACAAGATATTGTATCTGCAAAAAAAAGAGTCCTATTTATAGTAAACTTATTCACATATTTGCTGATATTAAACATAAGGATAAGTGTAAAAAGTCCTGTCCGACTGGAAGACGTTTATGAGATTTACAAATCGATGAAGGAAACTGCGGCTAACTTTGGATTGTGGCGAGGATATGACTTTTTGGAGTCTTCGATTAGCTTTTCCGAAAGATTCGTGGCATGGAGGGTTTTTAAATACGCCCCCAATTAAGCCGCAGGGTCAGGGCGTGGCTTAAAATTGCTTAAACTCGTGGAAGGTTCGAACGCAAACAACTGGATGGGAGGCGGTAGGGCTTTTTGTATGGACTGTTTGAATTTTCATCCAATAAAGAATGCCAAAGAGTAACACCGAAAAAACCAATCCTGTCCATAGAGCCAGAAAAACCGGGGTGGGGCGGCGAAGATGGTGATAATCGCCCAAGAGATGAGGTCCGATATCTCTAATTAAATATGAATTTTTTATGAATTAAACCCTCTTTATACGATCTAATTTATGGGCACCTTAAACAACATGTTTGATCACCTAGTTCATATCTATAGCACATATTGTATGTGTAAATAAGTTTTGTAATAGTATTTAAATTAAAAAAGTTAAAAAATAGGCTATTTTACTATTAAAAAAATAGTTAGCCCCAACCCAAAATAAGGTGAATTTAAGGGCTTAGATAGGAGCTGGATAGGGGGGGGAGAGTGACGGAAAGCAGTCCATTTTTTACGGTGACATCCTTGACCACGCCGAGTTCATCCTTGAGGGGGCCATCAGGGATTTCTGGTCCGACCTTGAGATCAAATTTTGTTTGTTTCTCCGATCGATTGTAAAGGATCAGGACACGGTCGTTTAGGTAGGCCCGAGAGACAGCGTATCCTTCCCGATCGGCTCTTAGGGCGCGCCGGCTTCCGTAACGAATGGAGGGATGCCTGACCCGAAGGATGTTGAGCTTGGCGACATGATCCTGGACCGATTTTTCGGTGGACGTGAGTTTTTTCAAATCCGGGAACATTCGCCGGTTATCGGGGTCTTGGGCACCCGTCATGCCCACCTCATCTCCATAATAGATGGTCGGGGCTCCCGGGGAGGTCAGGACAAATGTGAAGGCCAACTTTAATTTTTCATAGGAGCTTTTTTTGTCCACTTTGGGTGGACGGCTCCATCCCATGGAAAATTCATCCTCCCCTTGGGTATTGGTCAGATCCCCGTCCGCATAGGCCATAAACCTTGATTTGTCATGGTTTCCCAGCAGGGGTGACATTACGGTTTCCGGGCCAAAGATGCGCTCGGAAGCGGCGGCCGATTTTTCCAATTCGGAAAAATCGGCTTTCCCGGTTCCGAAAACATCCAGCAGGCTATCGTACAAGGGGAATTCAAACTGACCATCCAGGCGATTGGGGCCGATAAAGGAGTTGATGCCGGGGCGGTCCATAAAGGTTTCCCCGACCAAATAAAAGGAAGGCTGGGAACTGAGGGGCAGCTTTTGCCGGAGTCCTTGACGGAAGCTTGTCCAGAATTTGGGCGGAATGTGCTTCACGGCATCGAGACGGAAGCCATCCAGATTAAATCGTGTGGCCCAATCCGCTGCGTTTTCGATCAAAAAGGCCGAGGCGGCCGGGATGTCATAATTAAAGCGGGGGAGAAACGGTTCGAACCAGGTGGTGAACTGGGTCGCATGATCCCATTTTCGGAGATTTTTGGTTCCATCGGGAAGGAGGAGGGAACCAAACCAGTCCGGATGTTCCGCGAAGGAGGGATGTTCTTTGTGAACGTGGGCAAGCACCAGATCGAGCAGAACGCTGATTTTTTTCCTTTGTGCGGCTTCGGTCAGCGCCGTGAGAGCGGCATTTCCGCCGAACCGGGCTTCGACCTCGGAGGAACTGGTGGGCCAATAACCGTGGTAGCCCGTATACCAGCGGCGCGGTTCCTTATACTCCTGATAAGGCTGGAGCGGGTTTTGGTTGACGGGAGAAAGCCAGAGGGTGTTGATTCCCAACTTTTCAAAATAGCCGTCCTCAAGCAACTTTCGTATTCCCTCCAAATCCCCGCCCATGTATTGCGCCGGTGCCTCCACGCGCGGATCTGGTTTAGGGTTGTTGGCAGGATTGCCGTCCATGAGACGATCGATAAAGGCAAAATAGATGATGTGGTCATGGCGGTCCGTTCCACTGGGAGGATCGTTGCCCACCCGGGCTCGGGCGGGGAATGCCGGGTTGCCGTCCACGCCGACCCCCATGATCCGCACCCAAGATTCTGCGGGGAGGCCGGCCGTGTTCACCCGCCATCCTCCCTCCGCTTGGGGCTCCAGCGGCAGTTGGCGGGAAGTCCCTTCGGGAAATTGGGCGATGGCGGAGATTTCGACCGGCTTCCAGTTTTCGGGAGAACTGCCGAAAATCAGGGCTTCAGGCTCGCGGGAGCGGGCAAAGAGAACGGGGGTGGGCTCCGTCAATCCGGAAATCTGGAGCATGGAATTTTCGTTGCCCCCGCCATCGGCGGATTTTTGTTTATTGGATGGATCCAGTCGCCACTGGCCGTCCACCACCAATTTATAGGAGTGGGATCCCGGGGGCAGGGCCAGGGAAAGCTCCCAACGGTTCACCCCGGTTTTTTTCATGGGATTGGCCGTGGCGTTCCACTGATTGAAAGAACCGGCCACGTTCACGGATTTCTCCCCCCCGCTGCCCAAGTACAAAAACTTGGCTTCGGGCACTGGCAGAATTGAATAAGTGAAGATTCCTTCACGGGGCTCTCCCTGAGGTGGGCGAATTCGCAAAAGCAGATCCTCCATGCCTTGTGCGCCGGGCTCAGGAGTAAGTCGCAGAAGGGGGTGGACCGAATCCAGCTCGATTTTGGTTTTTCCTGTCGTCCCGGGGCGAGCCAACTCAAGTTTTCCTCCTGACCCCGCGGTCAAAAAGCGGCTGAGGTCGATTTCCGAAGTTTTTCCGGCGGGTACGATCTGAACGGGGATCCAGCCGATATAATCCGCCCCTTTCGTCTCCTCGGGGGCGGCCGAAGAAAAGCGGATGGCGAGCCCAAAAAGGAACAACAAAAGAGAAAATGAACGGCTAGCCATCCTGAGGGGTCAAAGTATCAAATTTATAATAGTTTGCGTGAGAAAAAACCCTTTATTTTTATACAAAAAAGCGTAAATTCTAGGAGTTGAAAACCGTCCTACTCAAACCGTTTGGAGGATATCAATTTGGTATTCATCCATTTTTTGGCAATTTCACTCTGATGCCAAAGCGGGCTTGTTCGTGGTTCTGTTTTGTTTGCCTTTTGTTGGCTGCGGAGCATGGCTGGGGACAGGAGAGCCAGTGGCAATCTCTGGCTGGTGAGGCCAGTGCCATGAGTCGAAAGGTCTCTCCGGAAAAAATGGATTACAACCTCGAGGTGGGCCCTGTTCTTCTCAATGTGGGCGCCTCCGTGAACGGGGGATACAATTCGAATGTGAATTTATCAAAGTCCTCGCCCCAAGGCAGTGGATATGCCACTCCCGCAGCAAACCTGTCCTTCCTTTGGCCGCTCACCGATCTGAACACCCTTAAGTTCTCCGTTGGGGTGGGGTATTCCTACTACTTTGATGTGCCGGAGACGCAAAGCCCCGGAGGTTTTTTTGTCTCCCCCAACAGTGCCCTGCAGGGAACTTTTTATGTCGGAGACTTCCGCTTCACCCCCTATGACCAGTTCTCCCTGCAAAACGACCCGACGCAGGCCGGGGAACTGAGCAACGTCTCCCGTTTCAACATTTTCCAAAATAGTGCCGGAGTGAAAGTGGACTGGGACCTGGCCGATTTGATCATCACCCCCGGCTTCGACTGGTTTAATCTTTGGTCGAATCAGACCTCAAATCAAAATCTGGACCGACGGACACTCACCCCCAGCCTCGCCATGACCTACTACATCACCAAGACTCTCATTACGGGTCTGGAGGGTATCGCGGCGATCACTGCCTACTCCCAGGACCAAGCCCAACTTGTTCCCGATTCGAACAATCCGGGTCAGTCCACCACCGTGGACGGCCAAAACAATAACAACATTTATCAGGTCGGTCCTTTCGTGAACTGGCAACTTTCGGAATATATCACGCTGACCGGCCGGGGTGGCTGGGTGTGGGGCGAATTCACCGGAAACAACACCCCGGAAAATGCAGCGGGAGGCAATCCTTCCACCTGGTACTTGAATTTGGGGTGGAGCCACCGGCTCAATGAGTTTCTCAATTATCAACTCACGGCCAGCCGGAGCACCCAACTTTCCGCCGTGGTGGGCAGCAATTATGTCCAGATGTGGAACCTCGGAGCCGGCCTGAATTGGAACATCATCGACCAACTTTCCCTGAGCACACCCTTTTCCGCCCAATTGGGGCAGGTTTCGGGAAGCGCCGCCTCCCAGAATTACCAGCAGTATTCGGCCGGAATCACCCTTGGATACAGGATCACGGAGAAGCTGGGGAGCAGTGTGAATTTCTTGTACATTCTCAAGGACAGCAACTCCTCTGCCTACCCCGGGTACCAGCAATGGAACGCCGCCGCCGGTTTTAATTATGATTTTTAGCCGGGGTTTTTTGCGAGCAACCCGGTTCTTTTTCCTGCATTTCGGGGTTTGGGTTTTGTTGACGCCCGGCGCTTGGTCTCAGGCCCGCCTTTCTCTCCGCTCCGGAGATTCCACCGAAAGTCCGTCGCCGTCAGCACCGAGGGAACTGCGAGCCACCTCGGATCCGGCCAAAAACAACCCGATGGATTCCCTCGACGACAAAAAATCCATTGCAGTCGGCAATCTCCTGGAATTCCGCGTCTTGGAAGACCTCGACGAGGAGCCGGATTCCAAAGCAGATCCAAACAGCCCCAAAACCCTTCCCATGAACCTGCTCCAAGTGTCCGACAGCGGCGAGGTGGAGCATCCATACTTTGGACGCCTGATGGCCAAGGGCAAAACGCATCGGCAACTAGCCGAGGAAATTAAAAAGATCCTCGAGAAACCTGATGGCTACTACTATCAAGCCACCGTTCTGATCTCGTTGGCCACCTCGGGAGTTTCCCGCGGCAAGGTCTACATCAGCGGAGCCGTGACCAAGCCGGGGCCTTTTGAAATTCCGGTCAACGAAAACATGACCGTGAGCAAAGCGCTCTCCTCGGTGGGGGTCATGGAGGACCGGGCGGCCATCAATCAGATCAAGCTGATCCGGAAAGTTCCGGAGGGGGCGCCTCCGCCCGAGCCGATCGTCGTCAATCTCGACGACATTCGCAAAGGCATCACCGGATCCGACCGGGTGTTGGAGCCCGAAGACCAGATCATTGTTCCGGCGGCGACCAGTCGGGGTCAGGTGAGCATTGCCGGCAACGTCGTGCAGGTGGGCAATTATCCCATTCCGTTGGATCGTGAATATACGGTCAAGGATGTGGTGGTGCAGGCCAAGTTCGGAGATTTTGCCGATAAACGCCGGGTCAAGCTCTTCCGCAAGGGGGAAAAAGGGGAACCGATGGAAATCGACATGGTCAAAATTCTGGAAACGGGCGAAGAACAGATGAATCCAGTGCTCCAGGACGGGGACCATATCTTTGTGCCCAAGCGTCTGTTTAACTTTTAGGAACGAGCCATGGCAGAACTGGGACAAGAGCTTGGCATTGGCGGTCCGCTTTCCCCGGCGGCGCTCCGTGCCCGCGTGTATCGGTACCACCTTCTTTTGCGGAAGTATTGGTGGCTACCCCTGATGATCCTGTCCGGGTCCCTCCTGGTCCAGGGGGTCCGGTACTTTTTGGGAGACCCGCTTTTTGTCAGCACGGGCCGGATGATGGTGGCGCCGAGGATCATGACCAAGGAAAGCGCCGTCTATACGGAGGAGTTGACCAACTACTTCGGCACCCAGGTGTCCCTCATGCAGAGCGATGAAATCAAGCGGCGGGCGCGTCAATCCGTGGAGGCCTCGCATCCGGATCTCAAAGGGGTGGCGGCGGAGTTAGCCGTCCAGCAGGAGCCCAAGGCCTCAATTTTCATTCTCAAGGTGACCAGCCCTGACCCGAAATACTCCCAGCTCTTTGCCGACGCCTGCATGAGCGAGTTTCTCGAATTCAAACGCGAGATGCGCGGGGAGACTTCCCAGAAAACCGTGGATGCGGTGGCTAAGCAGCTGAGCGAACTGGAAAAGGCGATTGCCGACCTCGACACAAAAATTTTTGAATTCAAACAGCAGAACAATGTCATCTTTTTGCAGGAACAGGGAAATTACGTCGGCTCTTACCTCGTGGATCTGAACAAGCAGCTCGCGGAGTTGAAAAAGGAGGCCCAGTTGCTGGACCTCATGAATATCGACCAGACCTTGGAGCGGGAGGCCCAGGGATCGGAGACTTCGTCCGCAGTCAAGGATGGGGCGGGCTCCGCCGCTCTAGTCGAGGGGCCGCAATCGGAATACATCCAAACCAAGCGCCAACTGCAGAGATCCAAGGCCCGCTTGGAGCAAATGTCCAAGTACCTTCGCCCCAAGCATCCCAAGATCCTGTCCCTGAAAGATGACATCACCCGGAGCGAGCGAAAACTGGAGATTGTGCGCCAGCAGAGCCAGGAATCCGTTCACGAGAAACGGCAGGCGATCCAGCTGCAAATCTCCAACCTGGAAAAAATTGTCGCGGAGTCGGAAACCAAGGCTCTGGAGGTGGGGCGAAAAATGGCGGAGTTCGATAAACTTAAAACGGAACGCGACCGGCAGAAACAGTTGTACGACTCGCTGCTGGGCACCGTGCAGAATGTGAATGTCAGCCAGGATGTTAGCCAGTTTGATGTCAATATTCTCGAGCAGGCAACCCCGGCAATCTCGGTCAAGCCCGGCGCGGTCCGGACGCTTCTGCTGGGGTTGGGCGTTGGGCTGATCCTCTCGGGCGGGTTACTGTTCCTTTTGGATCGTTTCAATGACCGGGTGTCCACGGTGGTGGAACTGACGGAGCACTTTACGGAACCGATTTATGGGCAGGTTCCCGAGGAGCTTCCCGATGCCGACGGCCGTTTGCCGCTTTTGAACCCTCAGGACACGCGGCACGTCTACGCGGAAAGTTTCCGGAACATCCGATCCAGCCTTCGTTTCGTGGGGGCCGATGGGCAAAAAAAGAACCGAATCATTCTCGTCACCAGCCCCACGCCAGGGGACGGCAAATCCACGGTCACCGCAAATCTGGCCCTGACCCTTTCCTTTGCGACCACCCAGAAGATTTTGTTGATCGATGGGGACATGAGGCGAGGGGGGTTGCACCGGCTTTTCGGGTTGGATGGGGAACCGGGCTTGGCTGAGGTCCTGGGGGGGCAGGCGGAGTGGCGCAAAGTGGTTCAACCCACGCGTTATAAGAATCTTTTTTTTATGTCCGCCGGGGAACCTACCGGACATCCCGGGGAATTGATTTTTAGCGCCGCCTGCGAAAATTTGATGGAGGAACTGCGCAGCGAATTTGAAATGGTCATTTTTGACACGGCGCCGGTGCTGGCTGTCGACGATACCCCAAGTTTGGCCCCCAAAGTGGACGGCACTCTGGTATTGTACCGTGCCGGTCGGACGTCCTGCCGCCTGATGCGCAACACCCTTGAGGCCCTGTATTCACGCAACGCCAAGGTCTTGGGGATCATCTTCAACGGCGTGGATCCCAAGCAACCGGAATACGGCTACTATAAATACACGGAATACTACTACAGCAAGACGGTGAGCCGGAAACGGACGCCGCCGACCGCCGGGGCTGATCAGCCGGCGGCGGAAACGGCGGCAGTTCCTGGATCCGGACCAGAGGGCGATGGAAGCATGGGTGGACCGCCTCCGGTCACCATCAAAAAGACCTAGGAAAGAGGAACTCCCGCCTGATGAAGGGCGGCCGCCAGATCCCTCTGGGGAGAAAGATGGATGGTTTTCCAGCCCGAGCGGGCCGGGGTTTCCAGATTTTCAGCCAAGTCGTCGATAAAAAGAGATCCTTCGGGCTTGGCCCCGGCCGCCGACAGGGCTTTTTCGTAGATTTCCGGATGTGGTTTCCGGGAACCCACCTCATGGGAGTAGATCCGGGGATGAAAAATCGGAAAAAAGTCATACGCCGATTCCAAATGCCGGATATGGGCCGCGCAGGTGTTGGAAATCAGCCCAAGGGGATACCGGGTGGCAAGCTTCCGGGCGATTTCGACCCGTTCCGGCAGGGGATAAAAAATGTCGCAAAAAGCCTCGCGTAACTCGGGCTGGGCATGTCCCAAGTCGAGTTCCTCCGCCAACAGGGTGAAATATTCGTCGCAGGTGTGCCGTCCCCGTTCGTAGTCATGGGCCCGCTCGTGGGACCAGATCTTTTCGCAAAAGGCGGTCAGTTCCTGCCCGGAGGATTTCGCCAAGGCCCGAAGTTTTTCCCCGGCCCGCAGTCCCACCAGGATGTTTCCCAGGTCAAAAAAAATGTGCGTGATGGGATGGCTCAAGTGCACCCGTCGCCCGGCCTCCGGGCTATTTGGAGGTTTGAATGTACTCCCCCGCCCAACCTTCCGGGGGAGGGGTTTTCAGGAATCCCTCGCAGATCTTGCGGTAGGCCTTGGAAGGGCCGTCGTGGGGATCGAGGGCCAAGGCCTCGTCAAACTTGGCGATAGCCTCCTGAAATCTTTTATCGGCATGAAGTTTCCAGGCCTCTTCAAACAACCGGACAACGCGGGTTTTGGCCTCCGGCAATTCCCCTTTTTTTGCGAGAAGTTCGTAGCAGGGGACGGGCTCGGTCTTGCCCTTGACGATCATGTTGGCCAAAAAGCGGGCCTCGATCTTGTCCTTGGCCATCTCGTACGTTTTGCCGCCGATCATGATATGGGTGTCGAAAGGCTTGTTGGCCGGCTCGAACCGGGCGGCCTGATTCACAGCGTCTCCCATGACGGTGTACTGGAACTTTTGTTCGGAGCCCATGTTGCCGGCGGCCACCTCGCCCGTGTTGATTCCCATCCGCGCATCGATATCGCAGCCGTACTCCGCCTTGAGCTCCTGTTTGAGGGTCTGCAGGCGTTCCTGCTGCTCCAAGGCGGACCAGCAGGCCTTCCAGGCGTGGGAGTCGGCATCGGCGTCGGGCCAAACAGGGACGCCGAAGTCGGCCATGATGGCGTCCCCGGCATACTTGTCGATGTAGCCGCCGTATTTGGTGACCAGGTTGCTCATCGGGGTGAGGTAACGATTGAGGATTTTGGCCAGATCTTCGGCGGTGACGGATTCGGAGATGGTGGTGAAGCCGGCCAGGTCGGAGAAAAACATCGTGGCCATTTTCTTTTCCCCGGTGAGTCGGAAACGGTCGGGATCGGCCTGCATGTAGGCGAGCACTTCCGGACTGACCATGGTGGAGAACATCCCGCGCACCCGGCGTTTCTCGCGCTGTTCGAGGACGAATTCGTAACTCAGGCAGCCGACCCCTCCCAGCAAAAGGGTGAGGGCGGGGTTGACGACCGGAAGGACCAGGTCCAGCCGGTCCTGAACGAAAAAGGTCAGGACGGCGTATCCCACCGCCGCAAGCAGGAGGAGAGCGAGGCGAAGCACCGGCTGGCTGGTGGCGAGAATGAGCAGAAGGGCGAGGACCGCGCCGGCCACCAGAAGGGCGGTGGGGGCCCAGGGGGGTGGGAGTTGCAGGAAACTGCCGGTGAGTGCGGCACCTAAGGCGGCCAAATGCACTTCTGGCCCGGGCATGGGGTTCGGATAGGGCGTCTTGAGGACGTCCTTGGACCAGTTTCCGTAGGGACCGACCAGAACCAGTTTTTCCCGCAACATCTCTCCGTTCTGAAAAACTTTTTCCCAGGTGGACGGTACGAATAGCTGGTAGATGGGGATCGCCTTGTAGTTAAAGTTGGGGGGACCGGCGTAGCGGATAAGACCGCTGGCTCCGGCGGGAATCCGGTCTCCCCACTCCGCCTTTTCCAGCATCCGACCGGTCAGGGAGATGGCGGAGGTGTCCTGAAAGACGCGGCGGTAATGGGCGGTGCGGATGATGCCATCGGCGTCAGGCCAGAGGTTGACGTAGCCCACGCGCCCGTTGGCGTTGTCTGAGGAAATTTCCCCGGCCCCGTTGGCGGCGAGCATGGCTGGCAGGGCCAACTGCACCGAGCTGCGTCCGAGGTTGCTGACTTCCTCGAAGGTGCCGCCGATCACGGCCCGGTTGCCGAATTCGTCAAGGGCTAGGAGAAGTTCATCGTCCCCTTCCTTCGGGGTCGGGAACATCAGATCGAGGGCCACCACCTTGGCGCCGGCTTCCGCCACCCGGCGGATGACATGGCCCCAGACCGAGCGCCGCCACGGCCAGGAGCCGGTGGACATTTCCGCGAGGGCCGGGTGGGCGGCGATCTCTTCCTCCATCAAAACGTCGTTGTAGGACTGTTTGTCGATGGAGAGGAAGACCACCTCAGGGGCAATCGGGGCGGTTTTGCCAAAACGGACGCGGAGGTCGCGGGTATAATTTTCAGCTTCGAGGAGAGGCTTGAACTGGATCAGAGCCAAAAGACCGAAAAAGACGGCGGTTCCGGCACAGATGCCGGCGAGGATCAACCGACGAACCACGGCGTCTTTTTTGGCAGTGCGGCCCATAGGAAATCTTATGGGGTGGAACTGGGGCGGGACAGCGTGGAATCCTGGCGGGTGGCTTCCTGGTTCAGTTCATTTTCAAACTCCCGCATCAGTTTTCGCTCATACTCTTTTACGTCCCGTTCCACCGCCGCCACCGCTTGCCGGCGGGCGGCTTTTTCCTGCTCCACCTGTTTTTCATGCTCGTGGTGGGCTACCAGGGCCCCGATCAGCATCCCGGCGAAGGCACCCGCGCCGGCCCCGATGGCGGCACCGTCTCCCCCTCCCGCCATCGCTCCGATGCCGGCTCCGGTGGCCGCACCACCCATCGCTCCGATGCCGGCGGCGGTCGGGACACCGCTACCGGCCCCAAATCCCTTGTTTTTCATCGCGGCGGGTACCCCGGCCATGAGGCTTTGCCGGTACTGCTTCACGTCCGCGGCGATGGAGGCCAACCGGTCGTCGAGAGATTGAAGTGCGGATCGACGCTTGGCCTCACTGTTTTCCAGTTCTCCTTTGGATCGTAACAGGGCGGGAGGGGGAGTGGTGGCCTCCTTCACAAAAATTGCCTCGAGCGCCGGGATGCGGGTCATGGGAAGAAGATCTGCGCTCAGCGCCATCCAGGTGCCGGACGACCGGACCGCACGGCGTAGGGTCCAACCTCCGATTACGGTGGTGCCGGCAGGAATGACGGTCTTGGCCTGGGCGAGATCAAACACCTTTCCCGGCGGCAGGTCGTAGGCGTAGACCACCCGGGGTAGAAGTCGCTGATGGGGGGTGGAGAGCCCCGGAGGAACCGCCACCGGAACGACGGGCGCGAGTACGATATCCTCCCTGGCTTTCAGCCGAATCTCGTAATCGACAGAAACCCCATCCTCGTCCTGCAGCATCCGGCGTGGGGTCAATCCGGTCAGTTCGATCTGGGGGGGCAGACGCCTGGCCAAAACGATTTTGGCCAGGCCTTCGGGGGGAAGGTTTCGCCACCTTTTCCACCAACCGAGGGTGGAAGGATCGGCGTTCACCGCTGGGGAGAGGACTGGGACGGCCGGGGCATTTCCATCCATGGCGGCCTGGGTGATTTGCCGCAGGCCACTGCTCCAGCGGGCATAATCGGCCTGCAACATCTGCGGGGTGCGGAGTTCATCGTCGTTTTTGGAATAGGATGGGCCGCGGAGGAGAAAATAGAGGCCGGTGAGTAAAGCCAGCCCCAGAAAAATGGCAGCTCCGGCCAACCCGGCCGCCCGCCGCCAAGGAGGGAGGGTGAGCGGGGATTTTTTCGACAGAGGAGGTGGGTCCTCGTTTTTTTGCAGGGAGGGCTGGATGCGCCGGGGAAGACCGGACTTGAACATAGCGATATTTTAAGAGGAGAGGGAACGGCGAGGAAGAGCCGGCTTCTGGCAGGAAGGACACCAACAGGTGGTTCGCCCGCCTACGGGCCGCCGGAGAAGTCCTTGCTGACAGCGTGGACATTTCCCGCCATCCGACCAGCGGTGCAAAAAAAGCCAGGAACGGGGTGGATCCGACCAGTCCCGACCGATGATCCGGATGGATTCCCGGGAAACTTTCCTGATTTTTCGGTGCATTTCCATGAGCCCGGTCCGGTCGACCGCACCCGCGCGGGTGCGGGGATCGAGGCGTGCCTGCCAGAGAATTTCATCCGCCATCCAGTTGCCGATGCCGGGAAAAAATTCCTGCAGCAAAAGCAGGGCCTTCAGGGGGGTGTGACCACGCCGGCGGCACACAGCCGCAAGGCGGCAGAGGGAGAAGTCCCGGGACAAAATCCCCGGGGGAAGGGTGCTCCACCACGGGGGAGATTGAGAAGAGCAGGTGAAGCGAACCCGACCGAAGAGTCGCGGATCCTGAAACACCAAAGCTCGTCGGCGGGTGTAGAGGACCAGGTGGTCGTGTTTCCCGGGCGAATGCTCCGGACTTTCCGTCAACAGTTTTCCCGTCATGCCGAGGTGAATTCCCAGCCAACCCTTTCGGCCGAAACGGAAAAGCATCTGTTTGCCGTGCGTCTCGCATGAGATCATCGTTGCACCCGGCAACTTCTTTTGGAGTTTGTGGGTCGCGGTGCCGCGGAACACCCGTTTGGCGGAATGCAGATGGACACGGACGATTTTTTCCCCCAATCCGGGGCGCCAGCGGCGGCTGAAGTAAAGAACTTCGGCGAGTTCCGGCATCCTTCCAGAGTGTCTTCGCCTGCCGAAAATTCCAAGCTTGGGTGCGGCGACCGGCCCGATATTTTACCCAGATGGCCGTGAAGATGACCGGACACCAGATTGAAGTGGTCCTTTCCACCCTCGACGGCTGGAAACAGGCTGGGGGAAGTATCGTCCGGGAGTACAAGTTTTCCGATTTTATCGCGGCCGCCATGTTTGTGACCGCCGTGAACTTGGAGGCCGAAAAGATGAACCATCATCCCGATCTCCAGCACTCTTTTGCCGCCGTCAAAATCGAACTCACCACCCATGACGTGGGGGGGGTGAGCGAGTTGGACCTGCGACTGGCCAAAAAACTGGATTCCCGCGCCCGGCCTCTTCTGGAGAAGGCTTAGCCATGGCCCAGCGTGCCCTCATCACCGGAATCACCGGACAGGACGGTTCCTACCTGGCGGAGTTACTGCTCAGCAAGAACTACGAGGTTCATGGCATCATCCGACGCTCTTCCAGTTTCAACACCGAGAGGATCGATCCAATTTACAAGGATCGCCATGAAAAAGGCACCAAGATGTTCCTGCATTATGGGGACCTCAGCGATGCCAGTTCCCTGATTAAAATCCTGGGAGAGACCCAGCCGGATGAAATTTACAACCTGGCCGCCCAAAGCCATGTGCGGGTCAGCTTTGACATTCCGGAATTCACCGGGGACGTCACCGCGATCGGAGCCGTCCGGATCCTCGACGCCATGCGACAGGTGGCCCCCAAGGCCCGTTTTTATCAGGCCTCCAGCTCGGAAATGTACGGCCTGGTCCAAGCCGTGCCCCAGAACGAACAGACGCCTTTTTATCCCCGCAGTCCTTATGCCGCCGCCAAGGTTTATGCCCACTGGATCACCGTGAATTACCGGGAGAGCTATGGGCTCCACGCTTCCAGCGGGATCCTTTTCAACCATGAAAGCCCGCGGCGAGGGGAGACGTTTGTCACCCGCAAGATCACCCGGGCGATCGCCCGGATCAAGGCCGGTCTGCAGGATAAGGTGTATCTGGGGAATCTGGAAGCCAAACGGGACTGGGGGTACGCCCCGGAATATGTGGAGGCGATGTGGCGGATGCTCCAACAGGACAAACCGGACGACTACGTGGTGGCTACCGGGGAGACTCACACCGTGCAGGAGTTTCTGGAGGTGGCTTTTGCCCACGCCGGCCTAGATTCGAAAAAGCACGTGGCCTTCGACAAGCGTTACCTTCGTCCGGCCGAGGTGGATCTCCTCATCGGGGATGCCAGCAAGGCAAAGAAAAAATTGGGCTGGGAGCCGAAGGTGAAATTCAAGCAGCTGGCCCAGATTATGGTGGATGCGGATATCCAGCTCCTGGCCGAGGAGCGGACCGGTCAACGCATCCGCGAGTAGCATGAAAATCTTCGTGGCCGGGCACCGGGGCATGGTGGGCTCGGCCTTGGCGAGGGCATTGGAAAAAAGAGCCGGTGTCACCGTCCTTACCCAAACCCGGAAGCAGCTGGATCTGACGGATCCTGTGGCCGTGGACCGATGGTTTTCTTCGGAAAAACCCGACCAGGTGATCGATGCCGCCGCACGGGTGGGGGGCATCCTGGAAAACTCCCGCCGGCCGGTGGAGTTCCTCTTGGACAACCTGCGGATCCAAAACAATGTGATGGAGTCCGCCTTTCGGCACGGGTGCAAAAAATTTCTCTTTTTGGGTAGCTCCTGCATTTATCCCAAGCACGCACCTCAGCCGATTCCGGAGGAGTCCCTGCTCACCGGTCCCTTGGAGCCGACCAACGATGCTTATGCGCTGGCCAAGATCACCGGCGTTCGCCTGGCCCAAGCCTATCGCGATGAATACGGCAAGAGCGCCATCTCCGCCATGCCCACGAATCTCTACGGTCCGGGTGACAATTTTGACCCGGAAACCTCGCACGCCCTGCCCGGCATGATTACGAAATTCCACCGGGCCAAGGTGCGGGGCGAAAAGGATGTGGTCCTGTGGGGGAGCGGCTCTCCCCGGCGGGAATGGCTCCACGTGGACGATCTGGCCGCCGGTCTGTTGCTGCTCCTAGAGAAATACGACGGCCGGGAAATCGTGAATGTGGGGATGGGGGAGGACCTGACCATCCGGGAACTGGCCGAGAAGGTGAAACAGGCGGTGGGATTTTCCGGAGCCATCCGCTGGGACACCTCCAAGCCGGATGGGACGCCGCGGAAACTCCTGGATGTTACCCGGATCCGGAGACTGGGTTGGAAGCCGGCGATCTCGGTCGATCATGGCATTACCTCCACCTACAACTGGTTTTTGCAGAATGCCCCGGAAGCCCGGCCCTGACCCGGGCGGCGAAGAATTTTCCACAAGAAGGTTGCGGAATGTACCCGCTTTGCGGAATGTTTTTTGATGGCTGAGTTTCTTGTTGTGCAGCACGAGCCCACGGAAGGGCCCGGAACCATCGCGGAGGAAATCCGTTCGACCGGCCACACCCTTCGCACGGTACGTGTCGACCAGAAGGAAAAAATTCCCGCGGATCCCGCCCCTTTCGGGGGGGTGGTGGTCATGGGAGGAACGATGGGAGTGTGCGATCAAGGGAAGTTGTCTCATCTCCAGGAGGAGATTGTCCTGCTGGAAAAGGCCGTGAAGGCTGACAAACCTGTTCTGGGCATTTGTCTGGGGGCCCAACTGCTGGCCGCTTCCCTCGGCGCGGAGGTGAAGGCGGGGGAGAAAGAGATCGGTTGGGTGCCTGTCCGCAAGATGCCGGAGGCCTGTAAAGACCCGGTGTTGCGGCGTTTGCCGGAAAACTTCCCGGCTCTGATGTGGCATGGAGATCATTTTCCTTTGCCCCAAGGGGCAATCCACCTGCTCGGCACTCAAAAATGCGCCTGCGCGGGTTTCCGCTTCGGAAAAAAAGCCTACGGGCTGGTGCCTCACCTGGAAATGACCGCGGCGATGATCGATGAAATGGTTTCAGCTTCCCGGAAGGAGTTGGCCGTTGCGCAGGTCGAGCCGGCGCAGATTCTGGAGGATAGCTCGGAGTACGCCGAGCCGACGGAAGAGCTGGCCCGGACGATGTGGAAAGCCTGGGTGGGGTTGGCTGTTTAAGTTTTAGTCGGACGCATCGGCGACGCATCCCTACCGATTCATCGAGAGGCAGAGATCGGCCAGCCGCAGGGACGCGTCCGGTTTGGAGGCGGCCGCCAGTTTGGCCTTCCAATCCTTCCAGACCTTGCCGTTTTCCGCCAAGGCCTCCCGGATGACCCGAATTGCGCTGTCCCCATCCGGGGTCAGTCGGGCCACTCCAATTTCCCGAAGGAGGGCAAAGTTTCCCTCTTCCTGGCCCGGGACCACCTGGGTGACAAGAAATGGGGTGCGGGAGGCAATCGTCTCCTGGGTGAGGGCCCCGCCGGCCTTGCCGACCACAAAATGATTTCGCGCGAGGATGGACGGCATTTCCGTGGTCCATCCCAAGAGCTGAACCTTGCCGCAGAGGGGGCCCAGCGCCTGCTCCACCTGCTGCATGACTTTCGGATCCCGTCCGGTTCCGATGGTGATCTCCCAGCCCGCTTGCGCCGCCAAGCGGGCCGACATTTCCGGACCGTGCTGAAGCCCGGAGTTGAGAAGATGGAGAATCCTCGGCCGATCGCCCGGAGGTTCATCGCCGGGATGGGGATCTGGCGCCGCGAAACGGGGGTCGACCGGAAACCCGATGCTCCGGATCCTTTCCCGGGGAATTCCGAGAGTGGCAAGGGATTCGGCGGTGGGTTCGTTCGGTACCACCCAGAGTTGGGCGGGCGCGGTGGACCAAAGGCGATGGACGGAGATGGAGTCGGTTACCACCGTGATCAGTTGAAAGGAGTTCCTTAGCTCTTCCGGAAGCCGGGCGATCAGGTGGGCGTAGACGGGAAAGGAAAGGACCACCATCTTGGGGCGGTGGTTGCGGAGAAGTTCCTCGACCCTGCGCTGGGCCGCCCCATGGAGGAAGAGGCTGCTTTCAATCAGGGGAAGGTGGTGGCAGGCCGAGAAAAAAAGATTCCAGATGCGCGGAGCGCGGTTGATCAAGGTGAGATACAAGCGTCGGGCAAAGTCATTCAGGGCGGGTTTGGATTCGGCAAACGGATCCGCGACCACCGCCCGACCGCCCCGCAAGTGGATGGCGGCGGCGAGACCGCGGGCGGCGGCATTGTGGCCGTCCCCGAACGCGGCGGTGAGAATCAGGATCGGCGGCCCGTTCACATCAACCCGTCGCGTTCCAACTCGTCCAGCCTGCGGTCATCATGCTGGTCCACGATTTCGGTCACTCCGGGTTGTTCCAGGAGAATATCGAGGCAGAGGGAAATCTTCTCCTGGGGCAACCCCGTGGTCTCGATGACCCGGCGTCCCCGGGTGAGGTAGGCCCAGGCAAAGTCCTGCCCGTGGATCACCCGAAATTGAAGGTGGTCGGAGGGAATGAGATCCTGGGGACTCTGGATGGCGGTGGTGGTGTTGCCGGCCTGGATGCCGGGCACCACCTGTTCCACTTTTTCAAAACGGGCTAACCAGGATTCCAGAAGGTGCCGGATGGAGTCGTCCGTGTGGGGCTCCGTGAAGACCGCCACGTATCCCCGCGAAATCATGGCTGAGTCCTTTCCCTAGCGCGCCTCACGGGGCAGGGAATCAAAACGGGTGAAGCGGGGCTGGAAGAGGAGACGAATGCGGTCAGTCGGACCGTTTCTTTGCTTGGCGATGTTGAGTTTGCAAACGATACCCCGATGGACGGGCCGGGGTTCGGCAGCCTCGCCTTCCTCGGAGGCCGATTCATTCGATTCATTCTCACCGGCGTCATTTTCACGGCTCAGAAGCATGACCACATCGGCGTCCTGTTCGATGGAGCCCGATTCACGGAGGTGGTGGAGGGCGGGATCCTGGTTGGTTTCCTCCGGTTTTCGGTTCAGCTGGGCAAGGACGACCACAGGGATATTAAGCTCCATCGCCAGGGCTTTGAGGCCGCGGGAAATTTCCGAAACCTCCACCTGCCGGCTTTCCCGGGCCCGGTCCGTGCCGGAGGTCAGCAACTGAAGGTAATCGACAAAAATGATCTCGATGTTGTGCATCTTTTTTAGGCGTCGGGCGCGGGCGCGGAGCTGGCCGATGGAGAGGAGGCTGGATTCGTCGAGGAGCAGGGGTAGGTCGCTGATTTCGGCGGCCACGCCGCGCAGGGCGGTGATCTGGCTGTCACTTAACTGGCCGCGGCGGATCTGTTCCGAATCGAGCCCCGCATGGGAGGAGAGCAGACGGAACATGAGTTGCTGGGCGGACATTTCTAGGGAGAAGAAAGCCACCGGATAGCCCGGGCGGACAAAGTCATCCTTATCGACGTCAAAGCGCTGTCGCAGGATGTGGCGGGCCATACTGAGGGCGAGGGCGGTCTTGCCGACGCCGGGACGGGCGGCGATCACGATCATTTCGCCGCCCTTGAAGCCGGTGGTCATCTGGTCCAGTTCGTCAAAACCGGATGGAATCCCGCTATAGTGACCCTTTCCTCGGATCAACTGCTCGATCATCTGAATCGTCTTGGGGGCGACCTCGGCGGCGCGGGTGATTCCCTGGGTTTCGCGGCGGCCGCGGATTTCCAAAATATCCCGTTCGGCCTCGTCGAGGATGCCCTGCACCTCGTGGGGCCGCTCGTGGGCGCCCACCACGATCTGCGCGCAGGTTTGCTGCAGATCGCGGAGAAGGCTCTTGTCCTTGACCTGCTGGATGTGGGTCGGTGCCGTGAAGACGCTGATGACGCCGGAGGCCAGTTCCCCGATCAACGCCGGGCCGCCGGCGGCGTCCTGAAGTTTTCGGTCGGTCAACCAGGCGAGCAGGGTGGAGGGATCGATGGCCTGACCGGTCTCCCGCATGGTGGTGATGGCGCGGAAAATGACTTGGTGGGCGGGGGCGAAGAAGTCCTCCTCGCGCAGTCCCTTCTCTGTGGCTGCATCGACGATGTGATCGGGGTCGGCCAACATGGCCCCGAGCAGGGAGCGTTCGGCCTCCAGGTTGGTGTGGGCCGGGAGACCTTCAATGCTGATGGGCGCGGGAGCTTCCCGTCGTCCACGGGTACGAATCGGCTGAGCTTCGGCAATCACAGGTCTCCATCGTTCCCCAGTCATGGGGGGACTCAACCAAGGGCTTAAAGTTGTTGGGGGAGACTTTGGGAAAAAGGAGGATAAGGAGGAATAACTTCCACACTCCGGGCGTGCCTCCCCTCCCCGAGCAGGGCAGGGTAGCGCGGTGCGACTGATCCTCGCCTCCACCTCCCCGCGCCGCGCGGATCTTTTGCGGGAATCCGGCATCACCTTCCGGGTTGAACCGCCGCAGGTGGAGGAGTGGTCGGCGGAGGAGTTTCCTGAAATTCAGCCGGGGGAACTGGCCCGTGGCAACGCGCGGCGGAAAGCCCGGGCGGTGGCGGAGCGGCACCCGGGCCAACCGGTGCTGGCGGCCGATACGATTGTCGTTTGTGAGGGAAAGGTGATGGGGAAACCGGCCGATGAAACGGTGGCCATGACCATGCTGGGCTGGTTGAGCGGGCGGACTCACGAGGTGGTCACGGCCGTGGTGTTGGTTTTGCCGGATGGGAAAAAGATCCGGGAAAGCGTGGTGCGCACCCGGGTGAAATTCCGGGCCCTGGAAGCCCGCGAAGTGGAGGCGTATGTCAAAGAAGTTGATGTTTTGGACAAGGCGGGGGCTTATGCGTTGCAGGATGGAGGTGACCGGTTGGTGGAGCGGGTGGAGGGATCCCGCAGCAACGTCATCGGTCTTCCGATGGAGACCGTTTTGCCCTGGTGCGAGGAGCTGGTGACCGAGACAGGAGTTTAAAGGTTTTTTTCCACCGCCTCGCGTACGTCGCGGGGTTTAAAAGGGCCGCGAAACCGGGCGAGGATTTTTCCATCGTTGTCGATCAACACGGTGTAGGGGATGGTCTCCAGCGGGGAAATGACATCAAGAAGCCTCTCCCCCGGCCAGACCAGTGGATATCGAATCCCTTGGCGTTCGGCGAAGACCAACAGCTCGGAGGCTTGGGCGTCATCCAGACACACGCCCACCATGACGAGACCCTTGGGGCCGAACTCCTTATCCAGGGCGGCTAGCTCGGGCAGTTCCTTGATGCTGGCCGGACTCCAGGCAGCCCAGAAGTTCACCAGCAGAAGTTTTCCGCGCATCGAATTCTGATCCAACGGTTGCCCGGTGACGAAATCCTTGAAGGCGAATCCCTCCGGCAGGCGAAAGGGTTGCCGGGTAGGTGCGCAGGAAGCCAGAAAAAGACTGAGAGCGGCCATCCCGGCGAATCGGAAGAATCGGTCCATGACTTCTTTAGGATTAAAAGAGCGGGGGATTTCGCTCAACGACCAAAGCTGAGCCAAGCTTGCCCGCAGGAGCACGGTCGCCCATCTTGACTCATCATGTCCAATCACGCCGTGTTTCAACCGGGGCAGGTCGTTTTCCGTGAGGGCGACACCAGCCAGGAGGCGTTCCGGATTCTGCGTGGACGGGTGGAGATCAGTATCATCGCGGACGGAAAGCCGGTGATCCTGGCGCAGTTGGGGGAGGGGGACATTTTTGGTGAAATGGCGATGGTGGATGAGCGGCCCCGCTCCGCCTCCGCCCAAGCCCTCGAAGTCACGGAATGTGAGGTGCTGACTCCGGAAAATTTCAATGATCTGGTTCTGTCGCGTCCCGAGGTTCTGATTCCGTACATGGCCTCTTTCTTTGAGAGGTTGCGGACGGCCAATGATCGTCTTCGTCTGGAAATGAGACTGCGGGCCAAGGCCGAGCAGGCCTTGGTGGCGGGGGCTCCGGCACCCGTTGCCGCTCCGCTGGCCCGGGTGGTGGCCCCGGTGCTTGCCCCGATCGCTCCACCCCCCTCGTTGGAATTGACGCGGACGGTGGTACCTGCGGTGGCGCCCGCTCCCGGAGCTCCTTCGGCCCCGGCGAAACCTGCCCCGCCGCCCCCACCTCCTGGGGGATATCAGTCGGTGGTGCTCCAGGCCCTGACCGAACATGCCCGGGCCCGTTTGCCGGAACCCGTCGTCACCATTGCCAAGTTTCCTTTCCGAATTGGTCGAAAACACGAAGTGCAGGGAAAGGGGGCGACGGTCTTTGCCGCCAACGACCTGGCGGTCGCCGATGACAAGCCTTACCAGATCTCCCGCAACCACTGTTCGATTGAGCGGGAGGGGGATCATTTCTTCGTGCGCGACCGCGGGAGCACGGTGGGAACGGTGGTGAACGACAAGCCGATCGGACTGGCCGAAGACACCCTGACCTGTGATCTTCGAGGCGGGGATAACGAGATTTTGCTCGGGGCCGACGACAGCCCCTTCAAGTTCAAGGTCACGCTGAGCTGACTTCTCCGCACTTGGGGCGAAGGGTCGCCTTCCCCATACTTATCGGATGGCTTTTCCGGGCAATCTAACCGCCGCCTTGCGGGCGGGTTGTGCCGGCCTCGAGGTACGCGACCAACCGGAAGAACTGATTCCCTATTCCTTTGACGGTACCGCGGTCCTGCAGCAATTGCCCGCGGCGGTGGTTTTTGCCAAGTCCACCCAGGAGGTTGTCTCGGTTCTGCGTTGGTCCGCTCTAAACAAGGTTCCGGTGGTCACGCGGGGATCGGGCACGGGCTTGAGCGGGGGAAGCGTGCCGGTGCCGGGAGGCATCGTTCTTTGTCTTTCCAAGATGGACAAAATTCTGGAGGTCGATGCCGCCAACCTCACCCTGCGGGCGGAGAGCGGGGCCCTCACCGCCACCATCAGCGGGGCCGCGGAAAAGGCGGGGCTTTTTTATCCGCCCGACCCCGGCTCGATGAAAATCTCCACCATCGGCGGTAACGTGGCGGAAAATTCCGGCGGTCTGCGGGGCCTGAAATACGGGGTGACGCGGGATTATGTCATGGGCCTCGAGGTGGTTCTCTCCGGCGGCGAAGTGATCTGGACGGGCAACAAATGCGTCAAGGATGTGGCCGGCTACACCCTGCGGGATCTTTTCATCGGTTCGGAGGGAACACTGGGAGTGATCACCCAGGTGCTGCTGAAACTGATTCCCCCACCCGCAGCCCGCAAGACGATGTTGGCGGTGTATGACGACATGGAGAAGGCAGCACACACCGTCTCCGCCATCATCGCCGCCAAGATCATTCCCTGCACTTTGGAATTTTTGGATCGGGTGACGATCCGATGCGTCGAGGATTACGCGAAGATTGGATTGCCGCGGGATGCGGAGGCTATTCTCCTCATGGAGACGGACGGGCATCCGGCGGCGGTGGAGATGGAAGCCGCCGCCATGGAGAAAATCGCCCGGGAAAACGGAGCCCGTTCGCTGAAAACCGCGGCCCATGCGGCGGAGGCGGCCTCCCTGGCGACGGCCCGCCGCAGCGCCTTTTCCGCCCTTGCGCGGGTCGCCCCCACCACGATCCTGGAAGACGCCACCGTGCCCCGGAATTGCCTGCCCGAGATGATTGGATTCATCCAGGAGGTGGGGAAAAAGCACCGGCTCAAGATCGGCACGTTTGGTCACATGGGGGATGGCAATCTTCATCCAACTTTTCTCACGGATGAAAAAAATCGGGACGAAATGCACCGGGTGGAGGCAGCCATGCAGGAGATCTTTCATCGGGCGGTGGAGTTGGGCGGAACCATCACCGGCGAGCACGGGGTGGGGTTGGCCAAAAAGAAATTTCTCGAGGGGGCGGTCGGTCGGGAAAACGTGGCGATCATGCGGCGGATCAAGCTGGCCTTGGACCCCCACGGCCTGCTGAATCCCGGCAAAATTTTCGATCTCTCCTCATGAGTTCCGGGGAGACGCTCGCCTCGCTTGATTACTCGATCCTTCAGCAGTGCATGCATTGCGGTCTCTGCCTGCCGACCTGTCCCACCTATGACGCCACCAAGAACGAGCAACACAGTCCTCGCGGGCGGATTTCCCTCATGAGGGCGATTGCCGACGGTCGACTTGCGCCGACCCGGGGTTTCGGGGAGGAAATGTCCTACTGCCTCGGATGTCTGGCCTGCGAAACCGCCTGCCCCGCGGGCGTGGACTACGCCCATCTTTTCGAAACCGCCCGTGCAGACGGGGAACGGGCGGGAGTTCTGGACCATCCGCTCCGCCGCATCGTACGGGGGTTGACCTTGAAATTCCTCTTCACCCATCCGCGATGCCTGCGGATGGCGGGAAGACTGCTCTGGCTCTATCAAGCCAGCGGATTGCAGAAGCTGGCCCGGGTTCTGGGGCTCCCGCGGCTGTTGCCCAACCGTTTGCGAGAGTTGGAGGCGTTGACCCCGATCATTCTGGCGAAATTTTCCCATCAACTCATTGCGCCCGTGGAAAATCCCAAGGAAAAACGACGGTATCGGGTGGGCCTGCTCACGGGTTGTGTCCAGGATCTGGTTTTCGCCGATATTAACCGGGATACGGCCGATGTGCTGTTGGCCAACGGTTGTGAGGTGGTCACCCCGCCGGTCCAGCCCTGTTGCGGATCCCTGCATGCCCACAACGGGGATCCAGAAACGGCGGCCGGGATGGCGAGGAGAATGATCGATCTCTTTAACCCGGCCTCGTTCGATGCCATCGTCACGAACGCCGCCGGTTGTGGTTCCCACCTAAAAAATTACGGTCGCCTGCTCGATGGCGATCCGGTTTACGCCAACCGGGCGCGGGAGTGGGACCGAAAGGTGAAGGATATCCAAGAGTGGCTGGTCGAGATCGGATTCCGGACGCCGAAAGGCGTGATCCGGGAGAGGGTCACGTATCACGAGGCGTGCCACCTTTGTCATGGTCAAAAGATCACCCGGCAACCCCGGGAAATTCTCCGCTCGATTCCCGGGCTGGAGTTGGTGGAGTTGCCGGAATCGACGTGGTGCTGCGGAAGCGCCGGCGTGTATAACCTGACGCAACCGGAAACCGCGATGGCACTACAGAAAAGAAAAGTGGGGCACATCTTTTCCACCCAGGTCCGCGTGGTGGCCACTTCCAATCCTGGTTGTCATTTGCAGATTTCCATCGGCCTGGCCCGACGGCAGGCCGATGTCCGCGTGGACCAGCCCGTCAGCCTTTTGGCCCGGGCGTACCGCCTGGAAAAAGATTAAGTCCGGGTTTTTGAAGTTTTTCCGCCGAATCCAAGATGCGACCCGGAGTGCGGTCGAGGGGGGGGACAATACTGGGTTGAGGGATCAGGTTGCTTCGGTTTGGATGGGGAGAGGGATCATGAAAATTTCGGTCGGAGGACGTGCAACCTTGTTTTAATCTTTATTCATGAAGGTTTTGATCCTGGGAGCCGGCGGGTTGACGGGGAGGTATCTTGTGCGAGAGGCGAAGCGGAGGGGGATGGAGGTGGCGTCCTACACGCGGCAGGAGTTGGATATCGCCCAGCCGGATGTGACGCGGGAGACCTTGGCCAAGGTGAAACCCGGTCTGGTGATCAATGCGGCCTCCGTGACCAGTCTGGAAATCTGCGAGGAAAACCCGGCCCTCAGCCGCAGGGTGAACTGCGAGGCGCCGGAGGAGTGGGCGAAGGAGTGTGGCCGGGCGGGAGTGCGTTTTGTGCACCTGGGAACCGACTACATTTTTGATGGGAAGAAAACCTCCGCCTACCTGCCAACCGATCCGCCCTCGCCCCTTTCGCGCTATGGAAAAGACAAGGCCGAAGGGGAGAAAAAGGTTCTTCGGGCCAATCCCCACGCACTCGTGGTCAGGCTGGCGTGGGTCTACGGCCATGGAGGAAAGACGTTCATGAGCAAGTTGCCCGGGATTTTGGCGGAGAAGGAGGTGGTGGAGTTGGCGGGGGGTAGGACGGGTTCATGCACCTACGCCGGCGAAGCGGCACGGATCATTTTGGATCTCGCAGAGAAAAAAGCCGAAGGCATTTACCACGGGGTACAGGCAGGAATCACCACATGGAAAGCGTTTGCGCAGAAGGCCTCGGAGATGATGAAACACAAGGGAGGGAAAGTGGCCTGTCGGGAAATCCGGGAACTGCCGCAGGAAAAAATTGCCGGATTGAAGGTGCCGAGGCCGGCGTATTCTCCGTTGGATATTTCGGCGACGGAGAAGTTTTTGGGGCGAAAGATTTCGAAATGGGAGGAGGGGCTGGGGGAGTACTTGGCTGAAACCGGCTACCTCTAAACCCATCCAGACCGCGGGGGGTGCCAAAAAGGCCTTTGATCCCTCGCGGCAACCGGACATCACATTTCGGGCACGGGGTCTTGTGCTTTGGGGATTTCTCGTGGATGCTTGTTCTTATCCTTCGGAAATCCGATGAAAATCACCTGGGAGCAAAAAGTGGATCAGGTCCGGAGAGAACGACAGGCCCTTAGTTCCATTCTCCCGGACAAACAAAACATTCACTACGTGAGGGTTGAGGGTGGATTAAACCTGCAAAGCTCTCCGGCGTTGCGCAGCGTGTTGCGCAATGTGATTCAACAGAAACCGGAAAGACTGGTGGTGGATTTGGATGGGGTGGAGTCGATGGATTCCTCCGGCGTGGCCACCCTGTTGGAATACTATCAGCAGTCCCGGTCCTTTTGCGGGGGAGTCATTCTGTGTAATCTCCGGCAAAGTGTGCGGGCCTTGCTGGAGATGACCCGCGTCAGTGAAATTCTTCCGATTTTCCCGCCCAATTCGATCAAGGCAGCCTCCTGATTTTTTTTGCAGGTAGATTTCGAGGGATCGCTTGATCGATTTGATTATTTCGGCAGTCTATTCAGATGTCTGACAAGATTTCGCTCCTCGTCATGGCGGCGGGGATGGGGAGTCGGTATGGGGGGTTGAAGCAACTGGATCCGGTGGGACCCTCCGGCGAGGTTTTGCTGGATTACGCGGTGTACGATGCGAAGCAGGCGGGCATTTCCCGGGTGGTGTTTTTGATCCGCAAGGATCTGGAGGCGGATTTCCGCAAAGCGATCGGGAAACGGTATGAGGGGAAGCTGGAGGTGGATTATGCGTTCCAGGAACTGCACGATCTTCCCGAGGGGTTTGCGGTGCCGGAGGGGCGCAAGAAGCCGTGGGGGACGGGTCAGGCCATCCTGGCGGCGGGGAAGGTGATCCGGGGTCCGTTTGTGGCGATCAATGCGGACGACTTTTACGGGCGGGAGTCGTACCAGCTGTTGCAGAAGCATCTTTCCAGCAAGGAAGGTCACGGAAACGGGGAATTTGCGATGGCGGGATTCCGGCTCGACCAGACGCTTTCCGACCACGGGACGGTGACGCGGGGCGTGTGCCAGCGGGATGCCAAGGGATACCTGGTGGGAGTGGAGGAGTTTTTTGAGCTGAAAAAAAACGGCGGCAAGGTGACGGGCAAAAACAAGGATGGGAAACCGGGGGAGTTTGCGGGGGATGACCCGGTGTCGATGAACTGCTGGGGGTTCGACGCCTCGATTTTTCCGATGCTGCAGGAGGGGTTTGAGAAATTTTTGAAAATGGAGGGGGGATCGGAAAAGTCGGAGTATCTGATCCCGAATTCGGTG
>Ga0214923_10002071_pt1 | contig 27370 bp, 21 predicted proteins | sample LL1510_MetaG_FD_177993 | JGI IMG/M metagenome (GOLD analysis project Ga0214923, IMG submission 177993) | Freshwater microbial communities from Lake Lanier, Atlanta, Georgia, United States - LL-1510 | ecosystem: Environmental > Aquatic > Freshwater > Lake | place: USA: Georgia | collected...
CGCGATCTGACCAGAACTTAAGGGTCTTCAAAAAGTCTTTCTGGACTTCACGGTTATCCCAGTTGAAATCTGGCTGTTCAGGTGCAAACCAGTGCAAGAACCACTGATTGTTCTTCCCACCGAAAGTTGATTCGTGGGTCCATGCAGATGGAGCAAAGTGTGAGACCCAATCCGACGGTGGCAGTTCGCCACTCTTGCCTTTTCCATCGCGGAAGATATAGCGATCGCGCGCCTTTGATCCTGGCTTTGCAGCAAGTGCTTCCTTAAACCACTCGTGCAAATTAGAAGAGTGGTTGGGAACGATATCGACAAATACGCGAATGCCTTCTTTGTGAAGACCAGCAAGCATTTCATCGAAGTCAGCAAGAGTTCCTAGCTTGGGATCAACATCGCGGTAATCATCAACGTCATAGCCACCGTCAGCAAGTGCTGATGGATAGAAGGGACTGAGCCACACTGCATCGATGGCCAGCGACTTCAAATATGGAATACGTGAAGTGATTCCCTTGATATCACCGATGCCATCGCCATTGGAATCGGCAAAGCTACGTGGATAGATCTGATAGATGGCAGCTTTGCGCCACCAATGCTTATCGGTGCTGAGTCCAGATTGCTTCTTGGCTTTGGAGGTCTTCTTCGCTTTTGACATGCGCGGAACTCTACGGAAGTGTGCGTCTTACCGATACCTAAACACGCAAAATGTGACGTAAATGAAACCATTTTGCAGATTTGTGCAGGCTCTCCCTCTGATTGCGTACCCTGTACACATGACTCTGCTCCATTTCCTCGATCTCCTTTCAACCTTTGTCTTCGCTCTCGTGGGAGCGCGAGTAGCAGCCGATAAGGGGCTCGATTACGGCGGAATCGCATTTATCGCAGGTATTGCATCAGTCTCAGGTGGAACTTTGAGAAACGTTTTCCTTGGACTTCGCCCCATCTGGATTATTGATCCATGGATTATTACCAGCATCATCGCCGCAGTACTTATCACCTTGGTTTTTAGACGAGTGACTCATATCGGCAAGACGCTCTTGATTATGGATACCTTCGGGCTTGCGGTGGCAACTATGTCAGGAGCACAGCTTGCCTTCGAAATGGATGTCACCTGGTTTGCAGCGATTATCTTGGGAGCAATCACAGCTGTTACCGGTGGCTTACTGCGCGATGTACTGTGCCAAATCGAGCCAGTATTACTTCACCGGGAAACAATCGGAACCTCATCGCTGATGGGTGCAGCCACCTTTGTGGCGCTTCATCAATTTAACTTCGGTGAAAATATCTGTGCCATCGTAGGGGGAGCAGTTGTAATCCTTACCCGCGTCATTTCTATCCAATTTGATCTGCACTTACCTAAATTTAAGCAGAGCTAATTAACGCTTCTTAGGAGCTGCCTTTTTAGGGGTTGCTTTACGTGCGACTGCCTTTTTAGCAGGAGCCCCCTGAGGCTTCTTTGCGGCATTCTTCTTCTTAATCTCCGCAGCGATTCGATCGAAGTCACGCTGAGTTTCTAGATCAGGTTCGGTAAATGTTGGTAGCAGCGCATCTCCGCGGCGGCGGTGACGACGAACTGCCATAGTCGTAAAGAATCCTGCAACTGCAATTACCGCAACAGCAGTCATGATGACAGGCAAAGTCATAATCGATTCGTTAACCAAATCTGATGCAACAATTTTGTCGATTGTATTACTTGACTCAGTTACCGCCAGCGCTGCCTTCTTCGCTGCTTCTATTGCAGCCTCGTTGGCGGCTGCAATCTTTTCGGCATTTGCCACATCGGTCCGGTGCTTTGCAACCGCTAGCGCCGCCTGGTCAGCGGCGGCCTTAGCCTGCTGTGCCTCGGTCTGAGCTACGGTCAAATCATTGAGAGTTGAAGTTACTTCTGCCTGGGCAACTTGAATTTTGCGAGTGAGTGAATTCTTTTGAGCCACTATCTTGGCCAACGTTGTACGGTCTGCTGCCAATTGATCAGCCAGCGCATTAATTTTCGTTTGCAGCGCCTTCCCCGATGCAACTCGTGATGATACGTCACTCTTTACTTTCTGCACCTGCGCTAATGCATCTTGAGCTGCCTTTGCCGCCGCATCGGCAATTTTTTGATCCTGGTTGTAGCGAGCTACTGCCTGATCTGCCAATTGCTTTAACCGTTCAATGTCGGCCGCACTGGCATTAGCCTGAACATTAACGCCGCTATTTGTATTTTCAACAGTGAAAGGTTTTTCAGTTGAAATAAGATTCTTTAAGCCAGCAGCTGCCTTGTATGCGGCTACTGCTTCATCTGCTGCTTTTTTGCTCAATGCCGCGACCATCTTTTTCTCAGTTGCATTCTGTACTGCTGCAGCTGCAACGTTTTGCGCTTGGTAATAGCTTCTGGCGTAAGTTGCATTAGTGATTCGCAACTTTTCAAAATTCTTTATGAGAGTAGTTAGTGTTTGCTCTTTAGTCGTGATATTTTGCTTTAAAGCGCTCTCTTGTGCCGTGACAGATTTAAATTGATTTTGAAGTCGAATCACTTGATTAGTTGAAGTCTGCAAATCCGTTGCTTTTGAGTTTGCAATCTCGGCAGCCCTGGTGGACTTTGCCTTCGCATCATTAAATGCTTGAGCCGCAACATCTGCTTTAGCACTAGATTGTGATGCCTGTTTACGATACTTGAGCGCATTCTGTGCAGCTTTCGCTGCCAAGGCGCTGAGGTTGGATGTAATTCCATCAATAATCTGCTGCGCCTTTTCCCGCGCAGCATCGATAGCTGCAGCCGCTTTGGCATTTGCAGCAGCTATTTCTGCTGCAGCTTCCGCAGCAAGTCGATCGGCTTCAGCCTTTGCCGCGGCTGCTTTTTTCTGTGCTTCCTCGATTGCTGCTTGATTATTTTCACTCGACGCCTTATCTGCAGCTTCTTGCGCAGCCTCAGCTTCTGCCTTTGCCTTATCTTCAGCTGCTTTCTTCACTGCCGCCGCTGCTGCTTCACTTTTTGCAGCAGCCACAAGTGCTGCGTACTCCTTGTCAGACATTGGTTTTGGTTTTCCAGCTGCCTCTGCTGCTGCTCTAGCTGCTGCTGCATCAGCAGCTGCTTTAGCCGCAGCTGCTGCATCAGCTCGCGCTCTTTCAGCCGCAGCTGCTGCCGCTCGTTGATCTTCGAGAGCTTTGTCAGCAGCTGCTTGTGCTGCCGCCGCAGCTGCTTGTGCTGCCGCCGCAGCTTGAGCAACTGCATCTGATTGGGCATTTGCAGTTCTCAAAGAAGCAAGCGCAGACGCGGCAGCATCGGCTGCATCACCTGCAGAATTTGCAACATTATTAAGAACTGATGCCGCGGAATCAAGAGCAGATGATCGTGCTGAGGCCGCTGCTGCGGCTGCATCAGCTGCAGCTTTTGCTGCTGCAATCGCGGTGAGCTCTGCTTGACGTGCCGCATATGCCGCTGCGGCTGCGGCTGCATCAGTTTCAAGTTTAATTTTTGCTTGCTGTGCTGCAATCGCTGCGGCTGCAAGTCGCGCATTCTCTGCAGCTGCCGCTGCCGCTGCATTGGCAGCATCTTGTGCCACCTTGAGCGCTGCTCGTGCTGCTGCATCGGCAGCAGCCTTTGCCGCATCGGCAGCATCCTGAACAGCCTTTGCCGCGGCAGCATCCTCAGCGGCTTTCCTGGCAGCCGCTGCCGCTGCTGTTTGTGCCGCAAGTGCAGCAGCTGCATCAGCTGCATCGGAATCACTTTTTGTCTTTGCAGCCAGATACGCAGCACGAAGATCTGGAAGCGAGAGCGCATATTTGGCTCCAGGAAGGTCAGGTAGTACTTCATCAGTATTTTCCGCAGCGATAAAATTATTTGTTCGTAAAAGCGTGCCTCCTGCTGCTTGATACGCGGCAAGTGCATCAGCAGTAGCGTTTGCAGAAGCTGAAGCCTTTGCCGCTGCAGCTGTTGCCGCTGCATCTGCTGCTGCTTTGGCAGCCTTTGCCGCATCATCGGCTGCTTTCTTTGCATCAGCTTCTTCTTTCGCACGAGCGGCTGCTGCATTTCTTGCATCTATCTCAGCTTGTAATGCAGCTTGCTGTGCTCGATATCGGGCCATTGCGGCTGCGGCCAATTCATTTTGGCGCCTCACCTCTGCAGCTTGTGCATCAGCAGCTTGCTGTGCTGCAATGATTGCGCGAGCAGCAGCAGCCTGTTCATTAGCTAACCTAGCGGCAGCTGCATCCGCTGCTTCTTTTGCTGCGGCAATTTCTGCCTCTTTAGCTTGCTGAGCCCTTAGCGCTGCAGCAGCTTCACGCGCAGCTTGCTCTTTAGCAGTTTGCGCTGCAGCTGCAGCATCTGCAGCCCTCCTTGCAGCAGCTGCGAAATCTGCTTGCGTTTTTGCGGCTGCAACTGATGCAGCAATTGCATCTTGCTCAGCCTTCTCTTGCGCTGCTTTGCGTGCAGACTCTGCAGCTGCAGCTGCAGCCTCATCAGCTGCTCTCTGGGCAGCAGCCGCTTGCGCAGCAGCAAGAGCATCAGCTTGTGCTTGCGCAACTCTCTGCGCTTCCACAACTGGATCTAAACAATCCGGCAAATCAGGTGGATATGCAGCAGGTCCGAGACAGAAAGTCGAGGCCGGCGCTGAGGTATTTGGTAGTTGCGCAAACATCAGCGACAGCACGACTGTTGCAACTGTCGTGACAATTTGATGTTTGGAGATATTGCGCATTTACGCTTAGCACCCACCTTTTATGGAAAGCTCTGTTGGAATCACCAAAGGTTGATCCACAAATGAAATCTTACCCACCCCACCTTCAAAGTTGGCTAAGAGGTTCTCACTTTGTCCAGGTTTGAGGTCCACGTCGGCTACGTAAATAGGCCTTTCACGCTCCTTTGAGGCACCCCCCAGCCCATTGGTTTTGTTATCCCTTGAAACCGATACAAGCTTGCTATGTGTCGGTCCGTAAATAAAGAGCTTGAAACGATGCTGACCTTGGACTGCGGTTGCTGGTTTATCAGTATCAGCACGAGTCAACACATACGCTGGAAGTCCTGCCGCAGATTTCAGGGTATTTGTCACCTTTACTCGCACCTGAGTTTGATACGGAATCTTGCATGATGTGCCTTCTATGGTGACTGATTTCCGTAGGTAGTAATCCAATTTACCTGCATCAATATTTTGTACAACAACACGGAACTCATTATTTGGCGCAGTATCCAAATACCCACCAAGGCGAACGGATGAAAGCTTTTCTTCCGCAGATTTATCCCGTGAATACATCAAGATTCGATTTTCAATCAGACCGCGCTTGATCGCCTTGGCCATTCCAATCTTTGAAAATTGCCCGCTTGTTATCTTTGCCGCTGCCGCATTCAAGATATCTACCAGATATTGCTTACGGGCATTGTTATCTTTTTCATAGCGCTTATATGCATTCTGTAAAGTTTCTGAGACAACATTCTCGCTAGTAATTACCTCGCCATTTTTCAATGTCACTGGCCCCGTAGACTCCAGTACGTAACTCAGTGCACTCGGATCAATTGCAATCACACCGTCTAACTGCTCACTAAATTGCTTCTTCCACAGCCCCATCCAGATTTCGGCACCATAAGGAAAGTGAGGGGACAGGTTTGAATTCTGCAATATCGCAGGGTTCTTTCCATACAACTTTGTAAATTCAGCAGGAACCTGCACTGGCACATCTTTAAGTGAATATAGCACCGTATTAGATCCAGTACGTAGTACCGAGAACGAACCTTTATTTAATTCAATAATTGCAAAGGCGCCAAGAATTCCACCTGTGCCACGAGCCTCTGCGCTATTTTGAAAGGCAACTAAATATTTCTTCGGCCCATCTGCGCCTGCAAGAGTTGGCGCTGCCTCAATCACGGCGCCAATCTCATCCCGTATCTGATTGAAATCTACTCCCGCAATTCCCGTCACTTGCTTGATTATCGGCAAATTTGAAACCGTGAAAATTATTTTTACATCATTACTTAGCACTTTCGCACTTCCATTTACCGTCTCTAAAGATGATCCAGATTTCAAATCCGATTTAAAGGAATCCAAATGAGACTTTGTGAACAGGCTGAAGGTGATGAGCAGCACCAAAAGAGCGGCAAAGAAAATGGCAGCAATACGTTTGATCCAAGTGAGTGCTTGCTCTCTCTCCATACTTGCCTCCGGGATATCCCAACATGTAGTGGGACTTGGCTAGTGTAAACTCCATCTATGAACTGGAGGAAAATTGGGCAGATTTGCGCAATTTCCTACATTTCACTTTACATGGCGGCGATGATCATGCCTCGAAAGCTGCCCTATGACGAATTTTCATCGGATCACGCTAATTTCATCAAAAGAGCATTTCACCAGATCCTCTACTATGGAGGACCACTTGAGCCAATTGCCAACTTCTTAGTCCTTATTCCTGTCTACGTCATTCTCGTGAGATTTCTCAGAAAATCTAAATCCGAAATTGGGCTTGGAACTTGTATCGCTCTGTCTGTGACTGCTGAGTTTCTCCAATATTTCATACCCGGTCGCATCAGCTCAGTCAGGGATTTCACTCTAAATTCAAGCGGGGCAATTAGCGCTTACTTGATCCACAAATTCCTAAGAGCACGAAATGCCAATCTGTAAAATTGTGCCCTTTACAATGATGGCGCATGGTCTTCGCGCCCAGTTTCTCTTGGGACAGTAACGTCTATCACCCTATACTATCTTCCATAGAGTCAACGAAATTTTGATGGAGGTTTCTTTTGCAACTGAAATCTTCTCAAGTAGTAGAGCGCAAGCGCCTTTATTTGAATTACTTAATCGCTTTCGAATCGATACTAATCCTACTTCTGACTGTAGTTGCTGTCCGGCTCCGTAATGCAGGAAACCTCCTTGACTACAAGAGTGGCTTAAAGGAGTACATTCTTCTAGCAGCCTTTCCAATTATTTGGCTCGTTTGCCTATCCTTATTTGGATCATGGGACCTGCGAATTCTAGATAACCATATTGATGGTTATCGCCTTCTTATGGGGGCAAGTGCGATGACATTCCTCGCTTTCTGTTCTGCAAGTTACCTCTTCAAGATACAAATTTCTCGCTTCGTGATTCTCTTTAGTTTGCTTGGCGGAACTCTCTTGCACCTAATTCTTCGTTGGTTCTTTCTCAGATTTGTGGATAAGAAGTTAAAAGATAATGTATCTTCTCAAAACTGGCTTTCGCTCACTGAAGAATCAAAAGTGCGAAAAGAAGTTGAGGACTTTGCAGCTGAACACAATGCCACAATGTACTTCTTAACAGTATCGCATTCCGATTTCTCAAAGTGGGTCAATGAAGTAATCGAAAAGATTCGGATATTTGAAATATCTCGAGCCATCCTTACAGATGTCAGTGCCCTACAGCCATTCCAAGTTCAGCAACTAATGTGGGCGATTCAACAAACAAATGCTGAGTTTGTTGCCTACGATCATTTGGGTCTAGCAACTTCACAAAGCCGACTTCAATATTATGATGGATTGAATTGGGTCGGAATCGGAGAGCCTCGAATCAATGAATCCCTACGTGTCATCAAGCGATTATTTGATTTAGTGCTTGTAATACCGACTCTTCTGTTCCTGACTCCATTTTATCTCGTGATTATATTTCTCATCAAGATCGATTCACCAGGAAAAGTTCTATACTCTCAGCAAAGACTTGGTCAGAATGGAAAACTATTCACTTTCCCAAAATTTCGAAGCATGAAGGAAGGTGCAGAGATTGAGCGACTATCGGTACTTGGAAGACCTGATGCAAATATGGCCGCACGTTACAAGAATGACCCACGGATTACGCGAGTGGGTAAAATCCTTCGGAGGTATTCATTGGACGAACTTCCACAACTTTGGTGTGTTTTAGTCGGAACTATGTCGCTGGTTGGCCCACGGCCTATTCTTCCTGAAGAGGAATTCCAATTGGGTGATTTTGATTTTAGGCGACAAATTGCGAAACCAGGGTTAACTGGAATTTGGCAAGTATCCGGTCGCAAGGAAACTTCCTGGGATGATCGAATGGCATTCGATATCAAATATGTTGAAGAATGGTCTATAGCTTTGGATTTAATCCTGATAGCAAGAACTTTTAAAGTAATTGTGACGGGGAGAGGAGCATATTGATTAGCAAAATTGAATCCCTAACCAGGCTATTCATTTCTTTTAGAAACCTATTTTCTACTTTAGAAACAACAGAAAATGTAAAGTTTAGAAAAAATTAATATTTCTTGGCCGGCGATTTCTTGGCCGGCGATTTCTTGGCCGGCGATTTCTTGGCCGGCGATTTCTTGGCCGGCGATTTCTTGGCCGGCGATATTTCAATTAATGAATTCATATATTTTGCAATTTGGAGATCAAATTCAGTGAGTTGAGAGGAATCTAAGTCGCTTGATTGAACATGCGAATTCCTCATATTTTTGCTTAGCCCTTTCCCGGCAGAGCGGGAGAACGCATCAAAATGTAAAGCCCCGCGCATCTTTTCTGTTTGAGTCAAAAAGCTCGGGATCCCGATTCTTCCCAAGTTACCTAGTCTAATTCTTTTAATTCTAGATGTTCTATTAGAATATTGGCTGGATGGAATGTAATACCCGTAACCGTAGCTCGAATACGAGTCAGTTTTGTTTGCAGCAATACTATAACCATATTCACCAAGGCGATCGCGTGGAACTTTATTTAAAACGGCCCCTATTATTTCAATATTCGCACCATTTAGTAAGTTTACTAGAGCTGCATAAACATCACATGGCGTGCGCCCCGCGGACACAACCAACATCGCGGCATCGATATACCTAGAAACAACAATTGCATCTGCTACCAAAAGGGCTGGCGAGGTATCAATCAAAATATAATCGTATTGTCTTTTTCCTGCGTTAATTAAAGCCTTAAGTGAGCCATTTGCCAGAATTTCAGTGGGATTACTAACATTTTTCGGAGATGCAATTATATCAAGGCCCTCGATTATTCGGTAGGGCCCATCTTTCTGAAGTCCTGTATTGGGGTTCCTTTGTGGAGAAAAATTTTCAAGTACTCGAATGATATTAGAACCTGGATTTTGATCTAAATCATGTTTTGAATATTGCGAAAATGTAGGTTTTCTCAAATCTGTTTCAATGGCCAATACTTTAAGACCTGCTTGAGCTAATGAGACTCCTAAGTTAATTACCGTCGAAGTTTTACCTTCCTTCGCCAAGGAGGACATCAAGGCGACTACTTGGATTTTCTTTGATTCAGCAGAGGTTTTATTAACAAAATTGGAACGCAAAATTCTGAATGACTCGTTTCTTTTAGAAAATTCATTAGTGTCTGTAATTAATGGATGGCGATTGACATTCCTATCAAAACCAATGGTTCCAATCAGTGCGACATCGCATAAGTGAGATTCATTCTTTACGCGATTTTCAAAAAATTTCCTGACAATTGCAATCGTCACGCTTAGTAACATTCCCAAAATAAACCCCACTGATAAATTTACGGAGAGTTTTGGAGAACTTTGGTAAGATGGTGGAGTCGCAGGTTTCACGAGTTCGATAGCCACTGCTCCGCTATTGCCTGTTGCAGAGTCAGTCGCTACAACTTCCAGAGTTTTGACTAAGACTTTAAAATTGTTGGCCACACTGTTGGCAATTTTGGCAGCCAAAATTGGATCAGGATTCGAGACATGAAGATTAATTAGAACAGAATTGGGGGGCGCATCCGCCGAAACTTGAGAACCCAACGAATACGGATCCACTCGAAGGTTCAATTCTTCAATCACCTTGCTCATTATGGCCGGGCTATTTATCACTTGTGCATAAGAAAAAACCCTCGCTTGAGTGAATGCGCCACCAGCCTGTAATTGAGCAATTTGATTGGAAGCCCGATCAAAAATTGTATTAGGGATTGCAACGTATATTTGAGCATTTGCAGTAAAAATTGGAGTTTGTTTCTTCGTATAGATGTAAGACCCAAATGTAAAGGTTAGAATTAACAGGAAAATCAGCGCCCTATTTTTTCTCAATAAGAGCCAATAATTACGAGTATCCACCTCCTTAGTTTAGGGTGATGAGAAGCTAGTTGACTACCGTAATTTTGGAAGGACCAATCGTGAGGGCAAGCGAAGCAGTTGTGAAATTCCCGGAAATCAGGAGAGGGGGGGCTACAACAGACAATTCACCTAATTTCCTATCCCCGAGAAGAAACTCTGTGAATTTCCAATTCAAAAGTACGCGTTCTAAGGGGATGCGGGGATCATAAAAAGCTTTTAACAAAAGCGACGCTAAATGCGGGATCGAATTTGAAAGTTGAAGTTCTGTAAAAAAATCAAATCCTGAATTAACTCGAATTGGCGTGAATTTGAACTCATTAATATCGATTAGTTCACCGAATTGAGTTTGCAGTTCAGCCATTGCAACTGAATTAGCGCTTTTCGCGTCCGTTGGGTTTCTAGGAATATATACATTAAAAAAACTTCGATGACCGTTTAGAATCAAAAATGCAGAAATAAGTTTTATGAGTTCATGTAAAACAATATTGCCCTCTGCTGAGGGTGGATCAGTTGGTTTGAGCATCTCGTCATCAATTTCCGAGGTTCCAAGAATCAAGGGGATATTCATGTTATTAAAATTAGTACTTACAAAATTAGTTACTTTTTCATGTGTCATCTGGTCGACTGAAAAAATTACATCATACTGGCCCAAATCTATCTCAAAAATTGATTTGCATGCACTGTTCTTAAAGGAGAAACCAAATTGGCTTGATATTTTTTCTAACACTGGGTGGTAGCTTGTGTTTGGAAGCGTATCTACGCCACATGAGTCATAAGAATTTCCGTCAAATAGCATTTTTAAATATTGAGAAAGAAAAGGGGAACGGATCTGATTTCTTCTGCAAACTATCAGGAATTTCATCGGACTTTGCCTTTGGTTATCCATTTTAAGAGTAGAGAAAAAACAAATTTAACAAAAAATATAAGATCACTTCGATATCTAGGGTAAAGCCGATTAAAATCTAAACATAATCTCCAAACCCATTCTCCGCCAAATTTTTGAAATATAAAAGGAGCTCTTCGGAATTCGCCTGAGAGCATGTCTAAACTTCCGCCAACGCAATAAAAAATTTTAGGTACTCGATACCTATAATCGCGGAGTATTAGCGCCAATTTCTCTTGTTTGGGGAAACCCAGGCAAATTAGCACGTGTCTGGCAGCACTTAGATTCAGGATGGGCCAGAGCTGATTGGCGACTTGCTCTAATTCAGATTCTGATATTTGATCTAAGTAGCTTTCAATTTTTAAACTAGCAAGTTCCTGACGTGTATATTTTATAAGAATCTTGCCAATTACATCCTCAGAACTTCCAACCACAAAGACTTCTTTTGCCTTTTGTAAAACCAATTCTGTTGTGTCAACTCCAGTTATACGAGAAATTTTACGACTAAAATTCTTATATAGAAACCGTAGGAGCAGAACAACTGGTTGGCCATCAGGCAGATAAATGTCAGCCTGAGCGTATTGAGAGCGGAGATGTGGGTTTTTTGTAAGCAATCGCAGATGGTCCAAATTTGGAGTTACAATCATTTTGTTATTCTTGCAAAGAGTAAGTTCCTCATAATTGAACTCAGGAGAGTTTGCCAATTCATCTAGAATTTCAAGTGCGGCTAGATTTTCTTTTATCAAGAAATCGATCCTTCTAGTGCGACGTTTAATTCTATCCGCTCATCGGTAAATGCCAAAGCGGATTCCCGATGAGCAACCATCAGAATCGTGACGCTTGCTTTCTGGCTAGTAATCTTTTCTAGAATTTCACGTTCCGTCTCTGAATCCAATGCACTCGTGGCTTCATCGAGAAGAAGTACCTTCGGAGAAAAGTAAAGTGCCCGAGCGATTCCAATTCTTTGTCTTTGCCCCCCGCTGAGAAGCAGACCATTTCGACCAATATGATTATAAATCCCATTCGGTTGTTCCGAAACAAAATTTTCAAGGCCAGAGTGTAGTATTGCATTCTCCAACGATGCAAAGTCAATATCTTCCGGATCTTGACCAAAAGTAATATTGTCGAGAATTGTTCCATTAAAAAGTGTTGTTTGCTGGGGCACATACCCGACGCCAATTTTTCTTGCCAACGTGGCCGGGAAAACTTCCCCGCAATTTGTTAAATAAGTGAGATTACCGGAAGTCGGAATTTGTACCCCGATAAGAAGATCTAAAAGAGTTGATTTTCCAACCCCAGATTTTCCAACAATGCCCCACACCTTTCCGGGGGAAAATCTAAGATTCAAATTATTAAAAACACTCAAATCGCTTCCTGGATAAGAGAAGCATAAATTCTCAATGATAATTTCAATCGACGAAATTTCAGTTTCTTGGATATCTTGCGCCGGTGATATGGAATGAACATCAAAACTTTTCCTCTTTTTTTCGATGTCGCTCAAGAATTTCTGAAATTTATTGACTTGCGGTTTTGTTGCTTTGAGAGTGAGCAAGCTATTTTGAATTCTTAACACAGATGGCATTGCTCTAGAAGTTGAGGCGAGAAAAAGCAGTAATGTGGGAAGAAAGGCTGTAGTTGGTAGCGTGATCGAAACTATTCCAAAAATTCCTCCGATTCCTCCGATCAGAAGTACGTCATAGACGTACTTTGGCATAGCTGTCAATCCAGTTAAGATCGACTGAGAGAAATTGAAAATGCTGAAAGAATTTGAATATTTATTTAAGAGAAAACCTTCTTTTTCAAAAATATAGATTTCTCGGGCTGATGAGATCGCAAATTCGACGTTATCCACAGATTCGATGTAGGACTCATTTGTCGTCTTACTCGACGATTGCACTTTGTGTGCGAGGAATTTTTGTAAAATTAAAAAAGAAAAACCAAAATAGAAAAGTATAAATAAAGTTGTAAAGAAAGACGAATAAAACAGAGGAATACAAATTAATATTAGTAAGAGTATGTCTGCGGCTACAATTAAAAATTGACTTAAATTCACGACAACGGCTGCATTGACTGCCCAGGTTAGATTGTAAGTTGTCTCGGCGGTATTACTTATATTCTTTCCCGCAGCGCCCATTGTTAGGTAAGTTTTGAAAGTATCATCACCAATTGTGGACGAGGTCGTCCCGAGAAAATTTAACAGCTTTTTTAAAACCTTGTAATTCAATATACTTCTCAAGGTAAAGAAACCAAGACAGCACGAAATCGAAAAAACTATTAGGACAGTTTGATTTGTAAAAAAACCACTTGGAACAAATCGCCAAAAAAGAACCTTAAAGGAATTTTGCCCATTTTTTCCTGCCGCCGTCAATATGGAAATCAAAAATGAGTAAATGATAAGCCCAATGAGTTCAAGTATATTCGTAAGAAACATTGCGACAAAGAAACGAGCGTAATGCTTTTTCTGTTGAGGCTTCAACAAATTTAATGACCATATCACCGAATGCATTTATGGATTGTATCTAAGGCCTATGATTTAGTCGATTAAATACCTTATATATTTGCTACGATTTATTAATAGAGAATCGAGGCTTCTAATCAGTAATTTGACTTTTTTTCTAACGATTATTGCGGCGGTTATGGCTGTCTTTCCTTTCATTCCATATCTGGCGCGCCGTTCTGATTCCAGAGTTATTGGATTTTGGTTTTTTTTGCCACTGCTGGGTCCTCAGCTAATTGACGAAATAACCCGCGTAAGGGCCACTTCATTCGAGTCAGGCGATCCTAAGAGTTCATTGCTGACAATTATTGCATCGCTTGGCCCGTGCATTTTCTTAGAGATTTTGGCGGTTCGAGGGAATTTTGAATCAAGAAGCAATCCCCTTTCGGCCGGCTTTTTCTTTAATTTTTATACTTTCTGTTTCTTTTCTCTTTCACTTCTTTCAATTATTAGTGCAATTACAAATCCAAAACCTTTCGTTCCGACATTTGGAGCAATTAGTTTCCTATACCTCATCCTCTTCGTCCTGAGATTTCGACTAGATATTCAAATGTGGTTACAGGGGGTCTTCAATTTCGGATTCCTAATTTCTGGCTCTTGTTTATTGCTGGGAATTTTGCATTTCCCATGGATGCTTTCTCGAGCCGTCGCAGATCAGCAGTATGAGATATATCTCGAAAATACTTATATTTCTCCATTTAATGATCTCCTGGGATTTCCTGCGAGAGTGGGACTTTTTTTTAACGATGGCCCTCAAGCATCCGCCATATTTTTCGGAACTCTGGTAGTCCTTATGCTGTCGGTAGATCGAATCCGGTTTAGGGTTTTTGGAACAGGGTTAGCCTTTATAGATGGTTCTTTGACGGGTAGTCGAACTTTCTACCTCATGGTTTTAATCGGACTGGCGTTAAAGCTGATGGCCAAATTTTCTGGGCATTCGATTGTTTGGAATCACCCTTTTTTTCGAATTGCACTAGGGGGATCGATGTTTTTGGTAGCTCAGAATTTAGCCTCCGAAATTATTCCCAACTACGACAATGTTAAGTCATACAGCGGTCGTACTGAAATTTGGGCACTAGTTCTGAACCATTGGCAGGATAAGGGGATTTTTGGACATGGGATGAATACACTTAAGCCGTACGTTGCAGCACTTCATTGGTCTTTTGCATTTGAGCATGCACATAATTCAATTATGCAGTGGTTATGGGACTTTGGACTTCTTGGCTTTGCTCTCTCAGTAGGTTGCTACATATCGATTTTGTTTGTTTGGTTCCCTTCGTCCCTTGGCGGTTCAACTTTTAACGGTACCTTTTCTATTGTCAGTCTTCCGTTGTTATCGGCAATCACGGAAGTGACTCTTAATTTGAACGCAATGAGCCCCCTATGCATGGGCTGGATTGCTTTACTTATGATGATGGGCAATCCTGTAGATAAAAAGTCTGATTCTGTAAATTTTGGATCGCAGAGCGATGATAGAGCGCACTTTTCTAATTAAATTGAAGCGATTCATCGAGGCTTGGTCAAACACAGAATTAGGGAAATCGTCGATCGGGTCTAGCCAGGCTCTACGTCCAAAATCTAGGGCCAGGTTTTGTAAATCTTCTGCGGTTGGAATTTTTGTATGAGTAGATAATCCATCCCAGCCTATATTCTCTACATTGTTTGAATTCATTACTAAGGCGTACCATGAATTTAGAAAAAGAGTGCTAGTCCAGCGGATATCCCAATTACCTATTCGTTTGTATTCCTTAGAAAAAAATGTCTCACGGAAGCGTTCTTCAATCAAATAGAAAACCCATCCAAGAGCAATATTCAAACCTACTTTCTTCTGCAAGTACTTTCCAACTTTTAGGATTGAGCGTAAGTCTGTGCAATTTTGGCGTTGATTCCATTTTTCAGAAGTCGTGCCCCATGCAAAACTGTTGGAAAATATCGAGTAGCGATATGAACCCGTTGCAAGTTTACTCCGGAACATCTGAGGAAGCGCGGGATACAGATTAATGCCAGCAACTCTTGTATCGGCAAACATTCTTTTGAAAAGCCTAGAAGCGTCCAACAGGGCAGTTCCGTGCAAGACTATGTCATCTTCAATTATGAGACCAAATTTTTCGTGCTCAAGAAACCAGGATATTCCCTGTTGCACACCTTCGAGAGTTCCGTAATTCCTATCAAGTACTTGAAATTCTTGGATTAGTCCCAATTGTTTATATTTTGAAATCAGATCCAGTGTTGCCAACCAAGAATCAGTCCGACGTTCAGCAGAACCATCTTGGCTGATGTAGAGTGGTGATGCTCCTAGACTTATAAGTGAATCCAGACATCTCTGCAGGTGTTCATCTCTTTGATAAGCCAAGATTAGGACGGGGACATTCATGGCAAAATGGTATACGTCTTGTAAACTTCAAGTAACCCATTGGAGAAGAAATTGAAAATTGATTCCAGTCCGGGAATGGCAGAGAATAATTTAGATGGTCATATATTGATGCTAGGTCCGGTTGCAACGTCAGACTTAATTTCTGTATTGGACGTCTCGTCAGGAATATTAGCCCACGAATACAATACTTATCATCGTGCCGTTCCCGTTAGTGACTTAGTTATCAAATTGCTGGAGAATAATTTTCGAGTGACACTAATAACGAATTCACAACAAATTCGCAAGAATCAAAAAGTCGAATTTTTTGGACGAAATTTGAGAGTAATTTGTTTACCCGAAAGAGTTTCGGTAAAAAAAAGGGCATCGACGTTCTGGGTGAGGGAGATCCTAGGTTTGATTAGAGAGTCCTCTTCGCTCAATTTCGATGTAGTGCACGCACATTGGTCCTATGAGTATGCGGTTGCGGCAATCTTTATTAACCGAAAAAGGGCTATAATTTCCGCACATGATTCGCCATGGTCAATTCTTAAATATAATTTTGATGCATACCATTTTGCTAAACTTATCTTGTCTTTATTTGTCGGATTATTTTCTAGCTGTACGATTTTTGTCTCAAATTATCTTGCAAAATCATGGTCTTGGCTATGTAGAAATGAATCTCACGTGATAGGAAATTTTACTCTGTTGGAGAGTGAATCTAGTCTTGATTCGGCAGACTGCATGAGGAAAACTATATGCTCTATCGGGGACATGTCAAAACACAAGAATTTGATTTGCGCACTTAAAGGATGGGATATTTTCAGTAAAGAAAACCCAGGATTTATATTCAAAATTGCTGGGGTAGGCCTCGAGCAAGCATTGAATGCTTGGCCAGAGTATGAACGATATGTTAGAAATGATGGAATTATTTGGATGGGGAAAATTAATCGTCTTGAGATTTCAAAAATGCTGAAAACATCAGATGTTTTACTTCATACGAGTCTGGAAGAAAGTTATTGTATGGCAGTTTCGGAGGCTTTACTAATGCAAAAGCCAATTATTGCTTCGGGAAAATGTGCGCCTATAGTCGAATTAGCGAAAGATGCTGGAATCCTCGTGCCAGAAAATAGTCCAAAAGATTTCGCAAATGCATTGAAGAAATTCTATTTTAATCTGGATTTACAATTTGAGCTTCGACGAAATGCACAAACTAGATCCATAGAGATTCAAAATCAAAATGGTAATAATTTGAAAAAAATTATTCATCTTTATAAATTGAGATTTACGAACTTATCTTGATTTCTGTCGATTTTGCGGCTAATCCAAAAATTGCACGCAATATTGGGAGAAAAATAAGTAGTAGCCAAGTTCTTTTTGCATGTCTCTTGAGAAAAATCAATTGCGATTTAAAATGCACTGATTTGGGATTTTTAAATGCCTTAAATCGATTCAGAATCCCCTTCTCAACAAATTCAGGGTGATCGTTAATACAAATACCAACAAATCCCGGTATAGCAAGAATGGGAATTCCAATTTTTCCTGCACTAATTCCATAATCAATGTCAGCATAGAGATGTTGGTATAACGATAGAATTGTTCTTAACTCGGGTTGCCTCGCGACTGACATAGGAATTAAAACGAAATTCCCTGTGAAAGTATCGAGTGTTCCAAACATAGAACCGTGAAATATCATCTCAAAGTGTAAAGGATGCCAGTCGATTCTTTTAAGCCCCCCATAAGACATCATTTTTGAATCAGCCTCCGACAGCTGTCCCACCAATATAGTTTCTGGGAAAGTCTTAAATATCAATTCCCAGTTGATGCTTAAATTGGAATCAAGGAAAACGTCGTCGTTCAACCACAAAATGTAGTCATAATTCCCTATCCATTTGTCCAATATTATTTCTTGACCGATTGACATTGCGGTTGACCAGAGCCACGAGCTCTCCCCATTAATAACTGTAATCGGTAGATCAGCTTTGCCTTTAATCTGAGAAGTTCCATCCGTGCTACCGGCGTCGACAAGAAAAACGTGGATGGATATCGTTGGCCCAAAAAAGCCGGTAAGAGAATTCAAGCAACGATTAGTTACTTCTACTCGGTTATAAGTGGCCATAAGTACCGCTATCCTTGGAGCGCTCACATTTTAACTATACACGCCCAACGCCTAACCGCTAGGAAAGATTATGAAAATTTTGGTAATCAATCTCCTTGATAGGATAGATCGTCTTCAGACGATATCATCGCATTTACAATCAAAAGGAATTGAATTTCAAGTTGTTAAGGCGGTAGATAAGCACGATATTCCAACTAGAAAGAGTATTTTTTTGACATCTGATGTAGAAAGAATTTTTCAATCACATCTAAGATGTATGGAAATTGCGGCGAAGAATGTGAATGATTTCTCGTTGATTTTGGAAGACGATAGCCTCCTAAATATCGATGCAACCGAATTAAAATTAATTGTCGAAGCGGTCGAGAAAAGTAATATAGATTTCTTGCAAATTGGTTTTTTAAGACTGAATATTTTCGACGGTTTTGAAATTTTCTTAAGAAACTTCAATGACTATTTGATTAGAATGAGAATTTTCAGCAGTTTCCTATCACTTTTTGGTTTCAAAGAGTCGAAACGTGCAAATAGTCAACCTTGGAGAAAATCCCTTGAACGAAAATTCGTTCTAAACGACATACGATACGGGGCTCACTCTTACATAGTTTCCTCTGATTTTGCCAAATCAATACTTCTGCTCAACGAACCAAATTTTCTTGCAATCGACGACCTATTTGTTTCGATTGGCAGAATGAAATCCTTTCGCATGGCGCGACTTCGAAGATCTAGGTCCGCTCAAAGTTTATCAAAAAGCTCTGTAATGTCTCGATACAATCTATAATGAACAATTTTGTAGGATATGCTGGGCTATCTGGAAGACTTTCAACTGCAAACGTGGAGAGCTGATGATTGTTGAAAATGGTCGAAATGCATCCACATCTGAAAGAAAACCATTTTCAAATGCGATACTTGGGTTGCGGGGTTTCGCGGTATTCATAGTCGTGCTAAGTCACTACCCAATTTCCCAATTTAAAAATGGTTTCATAGGCGTTGATATCTTCTTCGTTATTTCTGGCTTTCTAATATCTAGGCAGCTTTTACTTGAGTACCATGAGTCGACAATCTTTCATGGGAAAATTGGGTTCATTTCTCTAAGAAATTTCTTCATAAGACGTTTTGCTAGAATCGTTCCTAGTCTTTTAGCGTGCTTAATCATTATAAATTTTGCAACTTACTTTTTTTCGAATCAAATAAAATTTCATTCAACTTTGCTTGATTCCGCTCGCGCATCTATATTTGCCTTAAACATTCACTTCATACAATCGAGCTATCAATACTTTGATCACTCGTCTCTGACATCCATGCTAATGCCTCTCTGGTCGCTGAGTGTTGAGGAGCAATTTTACATCCTTTGGCCTATTGCCTTTTTATGGGTTTTATCATTTCACGGGTTGGAGGTTTTCCAGAAGCGAATTCGCTGGTATACAAGACTTATATTGTTCACGAGCACTCTTATTGCATTGAGTTTCTTCTTAGCAATTTTGACATTTCGACAAAATCCCAATGCGAGTTATTTTGCAACAACATCCAGAATTTGGGAGTTTGGTCTGGGAGGGTTCGCTTCAATTTATCAGTTTTCAGGGAAATTGTTCTTTCTTCCTAAAATTCCTAAGTCATCAAATTTTGGCTTAATCCTTTTATTACTCTCCACTCTTGCGATAGACACGACAAATTTTTTTATAACTTTAATACCAGTTGCACTGGGTACATGCTTTATTTTGCTAGATGCTTCTGAGGGGGAATATTCGATTGCGAATGCGGTACTTTCTACAAGATATTTGATGTTTTTAGGAAGAATTTCATTTCCGCTTTATTTGCTTCATTTTGCAGTTCTAAGAATTGCGGAAAGTTCTGGAGTCAAGCAAACCATATTTACTGTTTCCTGTGAATTTAGTTTTAGCGTGCTTCTAGCGTGGATCATCAATCAAATGATCGAACTTCCATTCCAAAGGAAAATTAATGGGTTGCAACGAAATGATGCTAGCAATCCTGGTATACGTTCCCGTAAAAAAATGAAAAGGATTACAGGAATTGTTTTAGCATTGGTATTTAGTGGCATCACGGTTCTTAACATCCCTGGTGTTGCGGCAAAAGCCCAAAGAGTGATTTTTCATTCAGAACTTGGCGATTCAGCTTCCAGAAAAACCATCGATCAAACTTCAAACAGTCTTTCAATTGCCAAAATGGATCAAAATTCAAATTCACCATCCCAATTGCAAGTAGATGGTGGAGTTAAATTGATTCCGAAATCTCGTAAAAATTCAAGCGCAATATCGAATCCTGTCGACGCTCAATTCTCCAAACTCGTGCAATCTGGGGTGAGTCTGAAATTTGCCGAGCCCGAGCTGCTTGATAAAATATCCAGTCTCAAAAATGTCCGTAATCAAATATGGTCCGCGTGCTTATCGGGCTCCAGTGATTCAAGTTATTGCAGCAGAGAGGGGAGCGGAAATCGACCCCTTGCGTTCCTTATCGGAGATTCTATAGCACTATCTTGGTACCCTGCATTGAATGGGGCGCTACCTTCTAACTGGAAGATTCAAACTTTCACTTTGGGGGAATGTGAATTTGCGCGAGTAACGCCTTTAAAGAATGGTTCTCAATATGATGCATGTAACGCAAATCGGAAATTCGTCGATTCTAAGATTAGTCAATCGCACCCTGATTTAATTGTGATTTCTTCTAGTTGGGCGACTTCCTTTATCGGAGGATCAGCTGCATGGTCCGAAGGCTTCACATCGAGAATGAATTTCCTCAAAGGAAGTGGCTCCAAAGTCTTGCTAATTGGGAGCACGCCCGGTGCAGGCATTTGGAGTGATTGTTTGAAAGGAAATGACATCTCAAAGTGTAATGGCTCTGCGTCGACCGGAGAAAAAAGAAGAATAGAGGAATCTGCAAAATCGAAAGAATTTGGCTTTGCGTTTTTAGACCCTTCGATTTTTCTTTGTTTTGCTGGTGTGTGCCCTAGCACCATCGGAGGCATCCCAACTTACTGGGATGGTTCACACTTAAATAGTGATTTTAGTCTGACTCTTTCGCATTTTTTGAGAGATGCTATTGAAAGAAATTACCCAAAATTTCTTTCAAATAATTAAGAATTCTTGATTTTTTACCGAATAAATTAATCACTTGTTTGATATGCCCTCGAATCGAGTCTTTAGACTGTAGTGCGATTTCGCTCAAGAGGGCTCGCCTTAAAACTATTTCCTCATTTTGCTTTATTAACAGTGGATATCTATATTTTACCCTTAAGGAAAGTTCAAATTCAGATTCATAGTCGCTTAGTTTGCAATAAGCCTTGGAAGACTTTAAGTTCTTCCACACAGATCCACCTTGACCATAAAACCCAATATCGTGAGCTAGTCCGATATTCCAAAAAACAGAAAGTAGTCCTTCCTTTCGAAGGCATTCATCAAAGATAAAATCCTTCGAGGAGGCAGGTAAATGAAACCCCTTTGCAAGCAAGAGAGCGAATCGATGAGCTTCATTCCATTCGTTGGCATAAATCAAGTCAATTAAATCTCTAAACTTGTTTGTGATTGCTAAATATCCGAATTTGCTCATTGCGAATGCTTTAGTTCCTTCCGATATTGAGACATCGAAAGGCTGTTCCCTCTCCACTTGGTCATAGACACCTTGAAATATAGAAACACGCTGGATTGACTTAAACGTTTTAACGGCGCCAATTAACCTTTCGGTTAGCGTCAAATGCAAAGGTTCCAAAATAATGTCCTCCTCAAGAAAAAAAGCCCAATCGGAGATGTCTAACTCTGAGAATACAGATGCTTGAAGATGGAGGAAGGATCTTGCAATACCTAGGTTGCGTTCAGGAAGAATAAAATTGGCAGTCGGGAAAAGTTCTTGAGCAAAGGCATGAATTTCGTCTCGAACTATCACAGCATCTGGCTTATTCGACAGGTCGATTAAGATAGTTACATCTAGGTTCCAATTTTCAAGTAACAGTTGACTTCTAACAGCTGTCAGAGATTCCTTTGCGATGTCTACACGACCGCAGAGTTGAATCCCGAGACTCCTTAGATTAGTCTTCACGCTTGAGGGGAGGCCATTCATACAATAAATCTATCATTAGCAGTGACCAGCATTTTTGATAGACGGCACAAATCCAATAACTAGGACCTGGCAAATTCAATTTACTTGCAAAGAGGGGAGGATATCGCAGAAGTTTGTGGGATAAGAAAGAGATTAGCCCCGGAAATCGGCGAATAGACAAAAAGAGTATGATTACTTTGATCAAGATTAAAAAATTTTTAACGCCGAGAGGAATTTTCAACTTTAGAGACTTACTCAAATTCCTTCTAAGATTTCCACATAAAAAATTCCGATATCTTCGATATAAAAAACTTGTAAATTCGGAAATAGATTTGGAAGTTAAATTTACTCAAATTTGGCGGTGGAACATATGGGGATCAAAAGAGAGTAGAAGTGGAGAAGGATCTACGCTCAGCATGACTGAAGGTATTCGAAATAATTTGCCAAAAATTATTAGTCAGTTCCGAATCAAATCAATTTTTGATGGACCATGCGGTGATTTTAATTGGATGAAAGACATTGATTTGTCAGAAGTGCGATATGTTGGAGCTGATATCGTCAAACCAATCATTATTGATTTAAAACGGAAATATACTCGTCCCAACATATCTTTTTTACATCACGACTTAACTTTGAATTCCATTCCGCAATCAGATTTGGTTCTGACGAGAGATTGCCTTTTTCATTTTTCTTATGGCGATATAGGAAAATTTTTAGAGAAATTTCTGGAATCGAACTCTAAGTTTCTATTGACGACATCGCATCTGAATGATAATAATTTTACAAACATAGATATAGTCACGGGTGATTTCAGATTGCTCGATCTCTTTATGGAACCATTCCTTTTCCCCAAGAATTTTCACTTCGAAATAAAGGAGCCCGGCCATTCCAATCACGCGCCTAGAGCACTTTATTTGTGGGATAGGGAGCAAATAAGGCGAGCATTCGCAAACTTTAATTTAGCTTTGACGAATCTTGAGTAACTTTAGATAAAAGTTAGGCTCCCCTTGGTTGAGAATTCAATCAATTTTGATTTTTGATTCAAACCGATGGGTTTAGCGATAGGCTGATCACATGCGATTCTCCCGAATCAAAGATTCAGTGTTCCCAAGTCGTCGTTTCGGTTGCCGGGCGTCAGTATGATAGGATTTCTAAGCCACAAATTTAGTGTCTGGAATCGAAATCGAAAACTCAAGTTGATTGAGGAATACATTTCTGACTTAAGAATAGAGTCTTGCTTAATAGTTGGTGCAAAATCCAATGCGGGTGAATTCTTCTTTGATAACTTGATTGAAAAGCATTTGGTAGAACTCATTCCAAATACTTTAGTGACCGGAGTGGATGAGATATCCACATATTGGAACCACTGGCAAAAAATTGATGGAAGAGAAATGAAATTTCAGGATCAAGAATTTGATTTTGTGTTCAGCAACGCAGTAATCGAGCATGTTGGAGATGAGTTAGATCAAAAGAAATTCATTTCTGAACACGCTCGTGTCGGACGATACTGGGTCTTGACGACCCCGAACAGATTTTTCCCTATTGAAAGCCACACGCAGAAAATCTTCGTGCACTTTCGGCGGGGATGGAGGCACTCGGATATCACAAGGCTGCTCTCTAAGAAAGATCTAATAAAGATAGTCCCCGGAACTTCAAGAATAAAAGGCTCTTGGTTTTCTCCAACTTTCTTTGTTTTCAAATCTAAGGAGAGTTAAAGTACTTTTGAATCTTAATCCTAGATTTGAATTTATAAATCAACCCAAGCATTTAGCCGAATCCATTCTTGAGGTATGAGTGCACTTGGCTCGGGATTATTTTGGAACCAAGGTTGAGGAGTAATCACTACAGGATCATCTTGGTAACTAAGAAAGGCTCCCCACCAACTCAAGCTAGAGTTTGCCAAGATATAACTATTGGCGTTACGCATTGCTTCAAGCGTTTCCGCAGCAGAGCCAGCAAAATTCGGAACTACCACGAGATCAGCTCGATATTCTTTCGGAATGAAATTTATTGCTTCATCAGGCTCATTTGAAAAAAGCCAATATTTCAAATTTGATTCATCCGCGTTCAATCGCTGCAATGCATTTGCGTAATAGGAAGGCTGTAGTATTCCGAATCCTGGTTCGTTTCGGTAGTCACCAAGTCTTACATGTATAGCCACGATATTAGATTTCGGCTGAGAATTTAAAAAATTCTTTAATTCATCTGATCTCGTTTTGAGATTCATTTGCCTTAACTTCGGGCGAATGTGACAGATTGAGGCCCAAATATAGCTTTGAAAAAAGCCCAATAGATACTCATTTGTTTTCAGAGATGGCATTTCAAAGTATCCATTGTCTGAGGCAAGCACAAGGGAAGTCGGTCGACGTATTAACCAGGAAATTAGTGTCGATCCAACCTTCGAAATTAGCTTTTTTCCCAAAAAATTTGTTTTAAAATTTTCTGGGGCCATCCCAAAGCGAATTAAATACCAAGTAAACCTCGAAAAAAATTTTCTAAACTTGCGCTTTTTCAATACTGTGTGAGGTTGTGATAATTCGAAATCAAAGATGTCAGGGATAAGTTCTAGGTTTAGCCTTGGGGAACCAAGGTTTGTTTCAAATACCAATTTAGCCGGATCCCTAGAAAGTGCCGCGGCATATTGAAACAGTTGATTGCCCAATCCACCTATTAACTGGACATGGACTAGTCGTTTATTCATAAGGACAAAATCTCCGCTTCACTTATGTTCTCTAAGTCTAAATGTCAAAGATGTTAACGTCAATGATGGTATCCAATTTGCACTTGTGCGTAATTATGTTCGCAGAAATGTCAAGGGAATTTTACAGATTTTTTAATGTAGAAAAACTACTTCTACGTGTGGTTCATAATCCAGGGAGTTATTTGATTTTCAAAAACGGTTAATGCGCTCGCGATTGCCATATGCATATCCAAGTACTTGTAACTCCCAAGCCTTCCGCCGAATATAACATTTTGCAAGCCTGAGGCGTCATCCCGATACTTTGAGAGTTTGATTCTATCCTCAGCGGAATTGACAGGGTAGTAGGGCTCATCTTCTTTACTCTGTGCAAATCTTGAGTATTCTCGCGCTATCAATGTTTTTTTGCTGTCGTTTTTTCGTTCTGGATGTAAATGTTTAAATTCATGAATTCTAGTGAACTTCACATCTAAGTCAGCATAATTTATTACTGCTGTGCCTTGAAAATCCTCAATATTGAGGGTTTCGAACTCGAAATCCAATGTTCTCCAATTCAGCATGCCGTGTGAATAATTGAAATATCGATCTATCGGGCCTGTATAAATGCAAAGTGCCGTAGGGGGAATATCGTCCAAGATTTCGAAATAATCAGTATTGAGAGAAATTCCAATTAGGGGATTAGTCACCATCGAATTAAGTAAATTTGCATAACCTTCTGTTGGTAGTCCTTCAAATCTGTCTTCGAAATACCTATTTGACAGATTGAAGCGAACAGGCAATCGTGAAATAATTGAGTCCGCAAGTTGGGCGGGATTGGTTTGCCACTGTTTTTCCGTATAGCCTCGGATGAACGCCTCATAAAGCGGTCTGCCTATCGAGCTAATCGCCTTTTCCTCTAAATTTGATGGAAATCCTTTGAACTCATTCGTTTGCCCCGAAATAAATTCTTTTGCTTGGCTCGGATTAAAATTCCTATTAAAAAATGAATTTATCGTTGACAAATTTATCGGAAGCGAATACAACTTTCCTTGGTGCAATGACCAGACCGTATGTTGATAGTTTGTAAATGAGGAAAATCTATTTATGTAGTTCCAAGTATTCAAATTTGAAGTGTGAAAGAGGTGAGTCCCATATTTATGGACTTCGATTCCAGTCTCGGAGTCGATCTCTGAGAAAGCATTTCCACCAATGTGAGACCGTTTCTCTATTATTTTGACTGGAATCTTAAACTGAGACGTAATTCTCTCTGCGACTGTCAAGCCAAATAGGCCTGACCCTACGATATAGATATCCGGAAGTGATTGAGCGCCCATACCGGGATGTTATCGGTTTATAATCACCTGGTGAAGTTAGCCGAGGCGGGATTCGTTAATCAGTGTATGAATACCCAAAAAATAGAATGAGAATCCGGAATCCCGTCTGCATGATTCTAGGTGGCGACGGCTTAGATTCAGACGTGGTTAAGAATTTGGAATATCTTTATCGTTCACTTGGATATTCAGTGGTTAAAATGGTAAAAAATATTCCCGAGGATTTTTCAGGTTTACTCGTTATCTCTCGGTCAAATATGTTGTCGAATAAAGCGCTTGAAAATTGCAAAGTGAAGACAGTTATAATTTATGATTATGTTGGTGACTCGATTAACAATTTTGATTATCTTAGTTTTCTCAGTCAACAAATTGATTCAGTGATTATTTATTCAACATCATACGAAAGAATGGCTCAACTGCGAGATCTCGTGGACTCAAGAGAATGCGCTACTGATATCTCCATAAACTTCTCGTTGCTCCCCGTTTTCCCTAAGATATGGATAGCCAAGAAAAGGCATTCTCGAATTTCAAGGCCTATACATATAGGGCATTTCAAAAGTGGAGAACCTCGCGAAATGGACCCCATTAAAGAAAATTTCTTGGGGTTCCTAAAGCGAGAGAATGCGATTATCGGAGGACGAGATTGGCCCGAAACATTCAGTCGGGGAATACTTCTCGGAGAAATTAATTTAAGAACTGTCTCCGCACTTTATGCTAAATGTGAAATTGCGGTTGGACTTATGTATCCATTTCAACGGCAACACACCTATTCTGGTCGATACTGGCATGCGCCACTAAATGGATGCACAGTTCTGTCGGAGGAAACAAGATATAGCGCGATTATTCCAGGCGTTATTAGTTGTGATCTCAGTAAATCCTTAAGCGAGATTCGCGAGAATTGCAATCTTAGTCCGGATAAGTTAATGCTAGAAAGTTCAACTTTTTGGAAAAATTCCACAAATTTCCATATTAGGGATTTAAGGAAAAAAATAGAATTTCATTTATTCTGGAGTTTGGTAAATTTAACGGTTTTTCTCATCAGAGAGAAGTGTGGATCTATAAGTTGGATATCTCGGAATAGGAGGATTTTAATGAAATTGGATAGTCTTTAGTTCCGATACTCTCGCAGAGATTTGAAATTGCTCATGGGTACGACCGGTGAAAGGTAAAAAAATGATATATGCCGGTGTATTAAATCGAGCTAGATTTTAGATAAATCTGTAAAAGTGATTTTTCTCAACTTGGAATTAGAAGAGGCAATCTAAACCAATGACATGTTCCTTGAATGGCGATCGAAATAAAATTCAAGATTAAAATGTAGGATCGAAATTAAATTTTAGGGCGAAAACCGAAGAGTGGGTTGTGAGGGACTCGAACCCCCGACCCGGTGATTAAGAGTCACCTGCTCTACCAACTGAGCTAACAACCCATTTAAACGCGGGAACGCTTAAATGCAGAGCAGACCCTACCAGCGCGCCGC
>Ga0214923_10002073_pt1 | contig 27335 bp, 24 predicted proteins | sample LL1510_MetaG_FD_177993 | JGI IMG/M metagenome (GOLD analysis project Ga0214923, IMG submission 177993) | Freshwater microbial communities from Lake Lanier, Atlanta, Georgia, United States - LL-1510 | ecosystem: Environmental > Aquatic > Freshwater > Lake | place: USA: Georgia | collected...
ATAATATTAAATTTTTCTTCTGTTATTAGATTATCTAATAATTGTTCGATCATAATAAAAAATTAATAATTATCTTTAAATATAAGTTATATAAAAATATTTAAAGATATAAAAAACTCCACCACCTTTTATTATACATCATGGTATGAAAAAAATTGATTAATTATAATATTATAATTAATTCATAGTAAAATTATGAATAATACAACATTTGATATAAATACTGCCATAATAACTAATGATTTTAATAAAACTAGTAATTTTAATAAAACTAATAATAATGAAAAACAAATAAATAATGAAAAACAAATAAATAATGAAAAACAAATAAATAATGAAAAACAAATAAATAATGATACAACATTTATCAATATAAATAATGATTATTTGAATGTATTAAATAAGACAATTTATAATATTGATAATAGAAAGTATTTATATTATTTTTTAATTATAACATTATGTATATCATTTTTCATTTTATCATGTATTTTAATATTTATAATATTTACAATTATAAGTTTGTCTAGATTTAATGCACAGAAATTATGCCCTAATTCTAATTTATGGTATTTTGTATTAGCATCTTTATTAATATTTATATTTTCATTAGTAAATTATAAAATAAATAATTCATCAAATAAATATATATATAATATTTTATGTTATTTAATATTGTCTACTACTATAATTACATGGGGTACATATGAACTATTTTATATTGATTGTGTTAATAAATTATCAGATACATTATTATATTATATATCTGTAATACATTGGATTTATAATATATCTTTTTGTGGTATAAATATAGGTTTATTACTAGGATTATTATTATGTAGTATTAATATTTACAGTATTATTTCAACTTTAATTTATTAGTTTAAAAATATTTTATTTATATAGTTAATAATAATAATGAATAATTTATTAGAAAAAAATATATTTATAAAAATGAATCAAACTAAATTTAATCCCGATATTAATAGTAAAAATGAAGCTATTAAATCTGAAAGAGAAAATAATATTTTTACAAAAAGTAAAATAACATATAATTCAATAACTAATCATGTACCACTAGATATTAAATCACAAAAAGATTTAGAATTAAATAAAGATAAACCATTGGAAAATTTAAAAGATATTATTCTAAATAAAGCAAAAGAACGTCATGAACAAGAACAATTATTTAAACCACAAAAACAAAAATTGATACATAATGAGATTAATGATTTAATACAAAATTTTAGTGAATTAAAAATAGATCAAAATAATTTTAAAAATGAACAACAAAATATTATTAATAATAATAAAAATAAATATGAAAGTATTTTAGAAAATTTAAAAAGTTTAAAAATATTAGAATAATTTAAATTAAAAAAAAAATTATATAGTATCTTTAATAATGATTGAAAATAATATAGAAAATTATTATAAAGATATTGATAAACCAACAATCAATAATATATTAAATAATAATAATTTAAAAAATTTATTAGAATTATCTATTATAACAGATTTATATATATTTAAAAAAAAAAAAAAAAATAGTTGAAAAATAAAAAATAAAAGAAAATTATTAAAAAAATATAATAAAATTAAAAAAAAAATAAAAAAACAACAAAAAAAAAAATATTAAATAAAAAAAAATTAAAAAATTTATTAAAATTTTCTATTAAAAAAAATTTAAATATATTTAAAAAAAAAAAAAAAGATTGTTGGAAATTAAAAGATAAACGCCAATTATTAAAAGAATGTGATAAAAAAAAAAAATATAAAATAAAAGAAATACGATTAATATTTGATAACTTATCAAAAAATAAAACATTAAATGTAATTAATGAAATTAAATTAAATAATAATAACTTAATTTCAGAATTAGAAAAAATAGATAATTTAATTAATACAATAGAAAAATCATATCCAGATAAAACTAATTTTATTGAAATATATTCAAATTAATTTATATAAATTTTATATATGAGTATTGACAAATGCTTTAATTTCTGTAACATCTCTAACACCCTTATATTCTATTTTTTTATTACCAACATTTAACATTAATGTAGGAAATCCAGTAATATTAAAATTTTTAATTTCATTATTATGTAATTCAGAATCATATTCTATAAATTTTATTTTTTTATTTAATTCTAAATCATTATTTAATATTTCCCATTTATTTTTAAAAGCTTTACAATGTCCACACCAGTCAGCTTTAAATAAATATAATGTTGCATCATTATTACCACCTCCATTTAAATTAATACCATTATTCATTAATTCAAATTTTTTTTTTAAATATTTTTGTTTGTATTTTAAATATTTATCTTTGTAAGAATCCATATATATATATAATTTAGATTATAATTAATTCTATTTTAATATAATGGATAATAAAATTATTATATTATTTTTAATTATATTTTTATTAACTACACCTATATTAGGCATAATTATTAATACAACTAAATATTTATTTTATTTATTATTATTATTAGGCATACTAAGTTATATGAAACCAGATTATGCAACTAATATTAAAAATTATTTAATACAATTAATTAATACAGATGGAATATTTTTTACAAATATTTTTAGTATATTAGCAAATAAAATAAAAAGTTTTATTAATACTTATACTAGTTCATCTAATATAAATTCATCTAATATAAATTCATCTAATATTAATAAATATTAATCATTATTATAATATAAAATATATGCATTATTTTTAAATTGTTCTAATTGATTATTATTAATTTCTGATACATCATTATCATTATATAAATACCATTTAGAATTATTATTTCCGGCATAAATATAATGACCTCCATATAAATTTCCTGAATGATATATGATACCTTTTAATTTATAATTATTACGCCATTCAATAGGAATATCAATTTCTTTAGAATTTTTAGTATATTTATTTCTATTTATTTGAAATCTTTTTAAGCAAATTATTAAATGATTAGGCCATTTAATAATTTTTAATTTTTTAGAAGCAATTCTATATGCATTACATTTTTCACAAAAATATGAGTTATCGTTTTCTAATTTAATTTTTTTTTTATAAATACGATAACAATCATCTAATGTATTTGTATCATTATTTATATCTAATAATAATAATTTATTATTTTCAATATGACTACTTATATTTAAACATTTTAATAATTTACATTTTATAGTAATTTCACTTTGTATTTCAAATATATTATTATTAATTTCATTATTTATTATATCTAATAAATAAATTAAAAATTCACCAGTATCATTTTGTGTATTACCATGAAAAATACTACTACATGTATCAATTAATTGTTTAATATATTTAGGAGTAATTGATTTTAAATTACTATTGTAATATTCGTCAATAAATTGAGATAAATTATTTAATATAATACTTTTATTTTTATTTTGAGATATTATATTACATAAATCTTTATTTTGAATTATTAATTGTAATCCTGAATTTAAATAACAAGTATTTCCCATACTATTAAAACCTTTATTAATATTTACCATTTCACCGGACATTAACTATAAATTAATTTATTTTTTATATATAAAATCAAATATTTAAAAAATTGATAATTATAAATATTAATATATAATATAGATATATTATGACAGTTGTTACATTTGTTTTTATTGGTATATATGATAATCCACAATTATTAAGTGATAATACACTTACAACATTACTAACATTAGATAAAGTTAAAACATTATTTGTTAATTTTGGTTTTAATTCAGAATTAATAAATAAAGTTAATTTTATGTGCGATAGTAAAAATATTAAACATTGTAATATTGAATTAATAAATGGTCAAAATTATTTTGTTCAAGTATTTAGTACTGATACAAATACTAAACAAGAATTAAAAGCATTTTATAATCATTATAAAGGACTTAATAAACGAATTGAAAATCAAGTAATAGAAGAAACTAAAATAATGGAAGAAAATAAAATTAAAGAAAATAGAAGAATTGAAGAAACTAAAATATTAAAAGACACTAGAAGGATAGAAAATATTAATACAATAGAAGATATTAATATAATAAAAAACAATAATACAATAGAAGATATTAATATAATAAAAAACAATAATACAATAGAAGATATTAATACAATAGAAGATATTAATACAATAGAAGAAATAGCTAAAATAAATCAAAAAATTAAAAGTATATTTAGTGATAAAGATTTTATATTATTAGTTCATATTTATAAAAATCGTCCAGAATTATTAAAACTGTTTTATCAATTTATTAGTTCGTCTGATATTATTGACAATAATTATTCATTTGATATAGATATTAAAGATAATTTAAAAATAATTAGTGATATGAATTTAAATATACCACATGAAAATATTACACAAGCATTATATAGAACAAAAAATCATTTAAATTTAGCTTTACGATATTTATTATTTAATAATTAAAAGAAGATAAATATATATTTAAATACTCATTAATTAATTATTTTATGTATAATAACAATAAAGGAAATTGGGAATATTCATTTTTTCAAAAAATTCATATTGAAAACGAAGAACAAAATATTAAAATGGAATTACGTCCAGAAACTATTTTTAATATTAAAAAAATACAAGATTATATTAATCCACAATTATCAAAAGAAGAAATTATAGAACAATCATTTTTAAATGGTGATAAATTAAATAAAACACAAAAAATTATTTATGATAATTATATTAAGATTAAAGAAACTAATATAAAATTAGATATTGAAAATATAAAAAAAAACGGATTAAAAACTATCCCAAAAACAAATGAAGGTAAAATATATTATTTATTATATGGTTTAGATTTAGAATTAAGAAAAAAAAATTATGAAAACATTGCTAATATATTTTTAAAATTAAAAAGTTATACAATACCAAATGATATATACACATTATTTCAAAAAAAAATAGAACAAATGAATAGTATTGTAGAATCATTAGATTTAATTGAATTACAATTTACTAAATTTTATGCACAAATGCCACCACTTAATAATAAAGGATTTCATAAGTTTGATGATTGGCAAATAAAAGTAATTAATAATATAGATAATAATATTTCTACATTGTTATCTATACCTACTTCTGGCGGTAAATCTATTATTTCTGGTTATGTAACATGTAAAGGTAGAACATTATTTATAGTACCAACAGATGCACTGGCATGGCAAGTTGCCTCATATATTGGATATCTTTCTAATTCAGATGTACCTATTATTACTTTAACATATCAAAGTATTCCTAGAAGAAATGAATTTATAACTAGATTAAATTTAGCTAATGCAATTGTAGGAACATCTGAATTAATATTAGATTATTTACCATTTATAAATAATAATTTTTCATGGGTTGTATTTGATGAAATTCATATGATTGGGTCAACAATTGGTGCTGGAATGGAAAGTATTGCAAAAGTATTATCACATGTACCATTTTTAGCATTATCAGCAACTATTGGAAATCCAGATGAATTAAAAGCATGGTTTGAATCATTAAATAATAAACCAGTTGATTATATTTCATGTAATAAAAGATTTTTTAATTTACAAAAATACTATTTTGATGATAATATAAATCAATTAAATCCATTATCATTAGTTACGGAAGAAGATTTTAAAGATAGATCTATATTAAATAAAAATTTAGATCCAACACCAAAAGATACATGGGACCTAGTAGTAAAATTACTTGATAAAAATTTAGGTAATTTACATCCGCATATTTATTTTGATAAATACGAGATTATTGAATTAAATAAAGCAAATACATATTTTTATGAATTAATTAATTTTATGGTAAATAATTATGAAAATGTTAAAGATATTATAAATGATTATATATATAAAACAGTACCAAATATTAATTCTAATTTATTAAAATTATTATTTGAACTAAAAGAAAAAAATATGACTCCTGCTATTATTTTTCATCAAAATACAATTTCATGTTTAAAAGTTATAAAAAAATTAGCACATGATATTGAATTAGAAGAACTTAAAAAATATCCATTATTAAGAATTCAACGAATTAAAACTGAAAAAAAAAATAAAGCAATAAATAAGAAAATAGATAAAGAAAGTAAAGAATTAACAGAAAAACAAGAAGTAAAAAAAATGTTAGAATCAAAAACTGATACTTTAGAATTAAAAAAAAGTGATTTAATTAATGCACCACATCAAGATTTTATATTTAGTGATGAAAAGATATCACAAGATCAAATAATTAAATGGGATGAAAAATTTAAATTATATTTTCCAAATATTAATGGTGATTATCATTTTTTAATTAAATTATTATGGCGAGGTATTGGTGTTTATGTAAATGGTTTACCAGATAATTATTTAAGATTAATTCAAAGTTTAGCATCAAAAAAAAAATTATCTTTTGTAATTAGTGATCATTCATTAATTTTTGGTGTTTCAATGCCTTTTAGAACATCTGTAATATATACATCACCAGAATTATATGATAATTTAGATTCAATGTTATATCATCAAATGGCCGGTCGTGCTGGTCGTCGTGGTTTAGATAAAGAAGGTAATGTAGTATTTATAGGATATTCCTGGTCACGAATTAAAGATTTATCTACATGTACAATTCCCATTATTAAAGGATTAGCTAGACCAATTTATACTAGTTTACATGCTAAATTATTATCTAAAAATGCAAAGTGGGATAATATAATTAGAAATAATTTATCTAATACAAATCATGAATTAATACCAATAGATAATTGGACATTAAATGATGATTATAATAATTTACACTTGATGTGGCTTTTACGATATTCACAAGATTCATTAGTTATAAATTTTTTATTGCAATATTTAACTAAATATTTTAATAGTTTAAATCCATCATGTGAAAATGATCAAATTGAAATAGCATTCTTTTTTTCAAAATTTATTCATATACATACACATGATAAAATTATATTACCAGAAAAAGCATCACTTAAAATAAATTATAATACATTATATAATAATTTAAGTAATTTAGGTATCAACTATCCTATAAATATAGATGGTCGTATCTGGTATAGTATTAAAAAAAATTCATTATTAGAATTAGATAATGAAGAATTAAGACAACGATTATTTGATTTTAATATTAAAATTAAAGCAATACAACATTATTGTTTTCACAGTAATTATGTTACATTATCAAAATTACTAGGAAAATTATTAACTAGAATTTGGTGGATTTATCATTCTAGTAGTCCATTACTATAAAATATTATCTATAATTGTAGGTATTGAAATACAATCAAAATTATTTTTTTTAATTTCTACTTGATTAATAGTATTTATACCATCATAAGCTAATAATTTATATTTATAAAAATTTAATAATAAGTATAATATTCTTTCAGAATGATATAATCCAATATGAATAATAACAGTATTTTTTTTTGATTTATATAATTTATAAATAGTAAACCATTCCATTACATTATCTAAAAGTGTATTAATTGAATATAATAAGTTGATATTATTATTATATATAAAATATAATTGTTTATTATAATAATTATATAATATTAATTTTAATTTAAATTTATTATATTCTTTTTTTATTAAATTAAAATGATTAATTAATTTTTGATTTAATAAATCTATTTTATAATTAATAAAAAAAAAATTAATCATTTGTAAATATTTTTTTAAACTTATATGTAATGTATAATTAATTTCCCATGAAAAAGGTATTAATAATGATCTAATATCAATTGCATGAATTATGTTAGAATTATTTAAAAATAATTTTCTTAATTGTTTAGTATGTATTGAAGCATTCCATAATGATTGTAACTTTAAATTATTTTTATTATTAATTTCTTCTAATAATATATCTGATGTCTCAAGTTTACTTGATAACCAATCAGCAATAGTAACAAATGGTTTATTACAATATTCAATTTTATCATGCATATCAGATAATATTAAAATATATTTATTAAATAAATTATTTGTTAAAAATGAGTATCCTAAAATACCATAAATAGTAGTCATTAAGTTACTATAGATTTTATAATTCAACATTTGGATCTAAAATTGGAACTATAAATTCTGGTTCTTCTATTATATCAATTTCATTAGTTGTATTAAGTTCATTAGTTGTATCAGGTTCATTAGTTGTATTAGAATCTTCAGTTGTATTAGAATTTCCAGTTGTATCTAGTTCTCTGATTGTTGATAATTTACCGGATATTTCTAGTTTTTTAGTTTCCAATTCTTTTATTATTTTCTTATGATTGGAACATGATATATATATAACTATTGCAACAGCATTATCTGAACTATTACCAAAATTAGTTTTACCATATATATTAGTTCTTTCAATAAATGCTTCTGCAATGCGTTGTGGTCCATCTGGCTTATTTAAAGCATTTAAACAATTATCATACATTACAAACTCTGACACTTTTTCATTTAACCAATTATCCCAAACACCATCAGAAGCAAGAACAATAGATAATATATTATCTTCGCCTCCTAATGTTTCAAATTTTGATTCTAGTGAAAATTCAATTACAGATGGAGTTGAAATTACACCATGATTTTTAAAACTAAAATCACCTAGTGCACGTGTCATTGATAATGTTTTTGACGGAAATATAGAATTAGTTGGAATACTTACAACTGATGCAAATTCATTTTTAATATTTTTATAATATAGTCCTTTATTAATAATTATTTCATCGTTTTTTTTCCTATATATTTTTTTATTAGGACCATTAGTATTATCATACTCAAATAACAGTGGATTATTAAAAGTTAATACTCTTTTATATTCTTCTATATTTGTGGGCGAATGATCATATCCTAATTCTTCATATAGATTTATATCGTGATTTTTTCCACATATTAATCCATCTGAATCACCTACATGTGCATAATAGCATTTATTATTTTTTATTATTAATATACTACATGTAGAACCACCACACGAATATCTATCTAATGTTATAGTTTTAGTAATATCATTTTTAAGTAATTCTTTTATTTTATTATCTGTATATTCAAATAAATTATTAAAATATTCTTGTGATATTTTTTCATCAAAATTATTATTTTCAAAATATTCTTTCATAAATTTTTTAGCATTATTGGCAACTTTTTTACCATTTTCATATCCATGACCATCAAATATACCAAATATATATAATCCATCTAATTCTAATATTAAAGAGTCATCTTGATTTTCATGGTTAATACTTCCACCAATATCAGTATGACATCCGTAATATATTTTATAATTTAATGGTTCTATAGGTAACTCTTCAATTAATAAATCATCAATTGATATTTCTTCATCATCATTAATAGTATTGTTATCAGATAATCCATCATCTGATATTTCATAATTAATAGGGTTTTCATTAATAGGGTTTTCATTAATAGGGTTTTCATTAATAGGGTTTTCATTAATAGGGTTTTCATTATTCAAGTTATCAGTAAATGTGGACATAATATAATTATTTATAAGTTATAAATAATTATATTTCAATTTTTTTTTATAATATAATATAAAAATTATCTTAATTTAAATAAATGACTAATACTTTTTCTGAAAATGATTTTAATTCTAATGATGGTATGGTTACATATATTTGGGGTCCACCAATGTGGCATACATTACATACTATTACTTTTAATTACCCTACTAATCCAACTAAAGAACAAAAAAAACAATATTTAAATTTTTTTATTAATATTAAAGATATTTTACCATGTAAATATTGTAGAGATAATTATGCTAAAAATTTATTAATATATCCACTTACTTCAAAAGTAATGAAAAATAGAGATACATTAACTAAATGGTTATATGATATACATGAAGAAATTAATACTAATTTAGGAAAACAATCTCAATTATCATTTGAAGAAGTTAGAGATAGATATGAACATTTTAGAGCAAGGTGTTTAAATTCAATAAAACAAAAAAAAAAAGGTTGTACTGAATCTTTATATGGAATTAAATCAAAATGTATAATAAATATTGTTCCTAAAGAAGATAATGTTCCTACTTTTAAAATCAATAGAAAATGTAAAATTAAAAAAATAGTTTCTTAAATATTAATTATTCATTATTTAATATATTTTTATTTTTTTTTTCTAATTCAACTAATTGATGTTTAAGTTCTTCAATATCATTTTCACTTGATGAATCTTCAGAATCTTCTTCTAAAGTATCAGTAGGATGGATTATTTTAGTTTGTTTGGGATTATGTTTATTATTTTTATGTTGTTGCATTTGTTGTTGTTGCATTTGTTGTTGCATTTGTTGTTGTTGCATTTGTTGTTGTTGCATTTGTTGTTGCATTTGTTGTTGCATTTGTTGTTGTTGCATTTGTGGTTGCATTTGTTGTGGTTGCATTTGTTGTGGTTGTTGTGGTTGTATTTGTTGTGGTTGCATTTGTGGTTGTTGCATTTGTGGTTGTTGCATTTGTTGTTGTAAATGTTGTTGCATTTGTTGTTGTTGGATATATAGTTGTTCTTGTTTTTGTTGTTCTTGTAATATTATTAAGTTATAACTATTAATTAATTCTTTTAAATTTATTTTAATTTTATTTCCATTATCATATATATAGTAAACTCCATCAATATTTAAAATATTATTTGTTGATTCATTATTTGGAGAATCATTATTTGAAATATCATTATATGGAGAGTCAGAATTTAATTTTTTATCATTTTTATTTTTTTTTTTTAAAAAATTTAATTTATTATTTTTATATAAATAAAATATAATACCCGCAATAATTATTATAATAGCACCAATAATCATTAATGTGTTTTTATTTTTTAAAAATTCGGGAATTGTGCTTTGAATAGGATTAACAATAGGTTGTGTATCAATAATTGGTGGTGTTTCCATATAATAATTATTAATATATTTTATATTTTTTAAACTCACTTTTTTATATAATAATTAGTATTATTTAATATATAAATACATAACATTATTAGTATTTATAAATGGAATATCATATAATTAAATATTTAAAATCTGTAAATATAATTTTAAAACATAATAAAAATAATAATTATATATATAATAATAAATTATATAATTTATTTATTAATGCTGAAAATAATAAGAATAATAATAATATTAATGTTATAGTAAATAAAATTAAAAGATATGAATTATTTAATAATAACAACTATACATTTAGTATTTTAAATAATTTACAACCAGAACATTATATGATATATAATTATACTATTAATAATAATGATGATTGTACTATAATTAATAATAAAAAAAGAAAATTAGATAATAATAATGACATATCAAATAAAAAAAGACATATTGATATAGATTGGCAGAATATGGTTTCTGGATCAAGTGTCAGAAATTATTTTTTAAAAGATCCATTATTAGATTGGCTATCATATTATAATATTAAAAATATTAATGATATACCTAATAAAAAATATATACATAATAATGTATTCAATAATAATGTATCTAATAATGTATCTAATAATGTATCTAATAAACAAAATATAATAAAAAAAAATTTAATAAATTATACTCATACACAATATATTATGGAACAAGGTAATATTTATGAAAATAATATTTATTCTTTTTTAAAAGATAATTATGATACAATAAAAATAGCAAATGATTATTATAATAGAGATGAATTTCTTTTTAATGAAACTATAAAATATATGAAATTAGGAACACCTATTATTTATCAAGGGGTACTACATAATTATAATAATAATACTTATGGATCACCTGATTTAATGATTAGATCAGATTATATAAATGATATTTTTGGTTATAAAGTTATTAATGATGAAGAATTAAAATTAACATCACCTAAATTAAATTTATCATATTTTTATATAATTATTGATATAAAATTTTCAACAATTCATTTTAGTTCTGATGAATTACATATATTAAATAGTAATAATACACCAGCTTATAAAAGTCAAATATTAATATATAATTTAGCATTACAAAATATTTCTGGATTATTATTTAATAAATCATTTATTTTAGGTAAAGATTTTAAATTTGGAATTTCTAAATTAGGCTTAATTGATTATGAAAACTCTAAATTAGATATTGTATATAAAAATACATTAAATAATGCTCTTGAATGGGTTAGGTTAGTTAGAAATGAAGGTCATAATTGGAGTTTATTACCAATACCATCAATTAAAGAATTATATCCAAATATGAATAATAAAAAAGATGATCCGTATAAAAATATTAAATCTGAATTAGCTGAAAAAATATATGAAATTACACAAATATGGAATGTACAAATTAATCATAGAAATAATGCACATAATTTAAATATAATATCATGGAATGATCCTAAATGTACTACTAATACTTTAGGAATTAAAGGAAAAAATGCAATTAAAATTGATAATATATTAAATATTAATAGAAGTGATACAGATATAATTAAACCAGATGTAATTAAATATAATGAAAATAATTGGAGATTAATAAATGCTAATCAATTAGAATTTTATATTGATTATGAAACAATAACATCTAATATCGATGTCTCATCTAATAATATATATAATAATTTTATATTTATGATTGGTGTAGGTTATATTGATAATTCGAATAATTGGATATATAAATGTTTTATTAGTAAAAATATTAATAATGAATCAAAAATGTTAGATGATTTTTGGATTTATATTAATCAAATTTTAAAAATATATAATAAAACTGAACCAAGATTTATTCATTGGTGTCATGCTGAAAAAAGTACTTATAATAAAAAATTAATTCAATATCCTAAATTACCACAAAAAAATTTAATAGATTTAAATAAAGTTTTTATTGAAGAATCAATATATTTAAAAGGAGCACTAAATTATACATTAAAATCAATAGCAAAATCAATGTTTAATCATAATTTAATTGAATCTACATGGAATGAAAATTCTAAATGTGTAAATGGATTAGATGCATTATTAATAGCAACTAATATTTATAATAAAAATATAGATATTACAGATGAAATTAGTGAAATCCAAGAAATTAAAAAATATAATGAAATAGATTGTAAAGTATTATATGAAATAATTAATTATTTAAGAATAAATCATTAAATAAAAATTAAATTATTAAACAAAAATAAATTATTAAATAAAAATAAATTATTAAATAAAAAATTGAATATAATATTATTTATATAAAATAATACTATATTTAATGTCATATTTTACTAATAATACAAATATATCAATAAATTTTGAATTTTGGGAAAAAAAAATTAAATATCCAAGTAAAAAACCATCATGTGAATTAAAACTAATTACTATTAATCCACAAAATAAATATAATTTTAATAGTTGTTATAATGACTATTATATATTTACTACTGATAATATGAAAATATGTATAATTCAAAATGATAATATTATTATGCATGATAATACATTAATATGTAAAAAAGAAAATAATAATTATATTTTAGAAAGTAATATTATTGAAAGTAATAATGATACATTATTAGATAATTTAGATATAGAAAATAAAGATTATAGTAATGATTAATAAAAATACTAATAGATAAAAAAATAATAATAGCTGAAAAAATGATAAAATATAATAAAGAGTTATATATATATTTATTTATTATGGGTTTTGACAAATTAGTAAATTTTTTAATTAAAAATTTAAATAATAATTTTATTGATGATATTAATATTAAAGCAAACATAAAAAAAATTATAGGAAATCATATAATGTTTGATATTAATTTTATTATTTATCAAGTATTATTAGATTTAGAAGAAGAAATTAATATACTTATAAAATTAATTTTAAGTTTATCTTTATCAATTAATAATTACGATTATATTGAAAAAAAAATTATAGATTATTTTTCTAATATTTCTTTTAAAAATAATATTAATATTAATAATTTATTTATAGGAGATACAGAAGATATAATTATACAAAATTTTTTAAATTATATAAATAATAATAAATATAATAATATTACAATTATTGATAATATTATTATTGAAAAAATTTTTAATAAAATAAATGAATTAATTAATAATATACATTATATAGAATTAATTAAAACAATTAATATAATTTTTGATGGCATTCCATCATATTCTAAAATTTTAGAACAACGTAGAAGACGTGTTAAAAATTATATAGAATCTAAAGAAAAAAAAAATATATTTGATAATTATTTTAAAGAATTAAAAAATGTTTTTCAAAAAATAGATAATTTAAATTATGATTATTTTAAATGGTTAAAATATAGATTTACATTAGATAAATCTATAGGACCGTCATCATTAATTATAAAAAACTTAGAAAAATATTTAAATGAAAATCTTAATAAAATTTATCCAAATATAAGTATTAATATAAATTCTAGTAGTGTAAATGGTGAAGCAGATTATAAAATATTTAAAGATATTTATATAAAAAATTTAATAGGTGATATTATTATTCATACTATTGATTCGGATTTAGTTCATCAAATAATAGTACAACAAAATTATTTTAATATTATTAAAAAAGATATAACACTAACTGTTATTAAATATAATTATAAAAATGATAATAATATACAAATAATTGATGCTAATTTAATTAATACAAATTTATTAAAAGTATACAATGATACTAACAATATTAATTATAATAATTTGAATATTATTTATGATTTAGCATTACTATTTTTTTTTTTTGGTAATGATCATTTACCATCATCATATGAAATTAATTCAGAATTAAGTTTAGAATATTTTTGTAAATGTCATTATAATAGTTTAAAAAATAATACAATAATAAAATTTAATGATAAAAATAATTTAATTGATTTTAATTTAAATAATTTCAGTTTATATTTAAGTGAAATTAATATTAATTCATCAATTAATAAAACAAAAATTATTTTAGGTAAATATTTTAAAATAACAAATTTATTAACTATATTTTTAACTGATAAATTAAAATTAAATTTTAATCAAATTATATTATTATGTAAAAAATTATTATTTGATGATAGTTTAAATAATAATACATTAGATCCTGATGATATTAGATATAAATTAAAAGAAAAATATACACATTTAGATTTCCCATTTGATATAAATAATATTAAACATATAAATAAATTAGAATTAACTAATAATTTTACAAAATTATTAAATTTATTAGATTATTCAGATACTGAAGATAATTATTGTGGGTTACCATTATATAATAAAAATTTTTTATTAGTTGAGGATGATTTTAATAATTTATATTTAAATTTGATTGATAATATAACTATCAATTTACAATTTAAAAATCCTATAATTTATGATTACACAACTATAGATTGTATATTATCTAATACTAATATTGATACTATTAATAATTCAATAGTAGATTCATATTTAAAAAAAATATATCATTTGGTAATAACATTATTTGGTAATATGTCTAATTATATTAGTAATAATATAACTTTTTATCAATATTATAAAGTACCATCATTATTTATGATAATAACTTATTTAAATAACAATAATTTACAATATTTATTAAATATTTGGTATGATCAAATTAATAATGATAATATTAATAATAATTATTTTAACTCAATTAATCATCATTTAATAATTACACCTTTTTATAAAGAAACAATATGGAAATCAAATATATATGATCATATCAAACTAATAGTACATAATTTTAGTTCATTAGAAAATTTTTGGTATAATAATGAAGATTTTATGTATAAGGATTTTAATATTTATGAATTTAATAAAATTTGGTTTAATATTGTTACTGATTTTAAAATAAATAAAAAAATATTTAGTCCTTCCATTTTAGATGAATCAGAAAAATATTTGTTAGAATTTACTTATGATTAATTTTTTTATAAACATTTTTTCTAATAATATTTCTTGGTGTTTAATATGATTATCTAATAATATATTATTATTGTAATATTTGTATTTAATTGTTTTTGGTATAAATTCAATATTTGTTATTAATTCCCTATTTAATGATTCCCTATTTAATGATTCCCTATTTAATGATTCCCTATTTAATGGTTCTTTAAATGTTAAAGTATATTTATTTTTTTCACTATATTCATAAATATATTCTGAATATGCAATATATTTCAATAAATTTTTAAATAAATATTTATTTTTTATTATATATGATATAATTATAGTTTTATTTTGAGGTTGTTTATTACTACCACCAATTAAAATATTATTAGGTACATTTAATAATCTTTGATAATATCTAAGTATATTAGGTGGAATCATTATTTGTAAAATATTACTTTGACATTGTAAACCTATTATATAATATTTTACAAATAATTTAATAAAATTATATGAATTTACTTTAAATTCCCATATATCTATATCTGGATTGTTTGGTCTATTATAATAATTATCAGAACACCATAATATATCAATATCTACAAATATTGATTTAATATATATTAAATATGTTGATAACATAAATTTATAAAAATTAATATTTGTTATTTGATTCCTAAAATTTGCAATATTTATTGTATTTAATGGTTGTCGTACATAATTTGTTATAATTACATTAATTTCATTATTTATTATATGATTTATAAATCTTTTATTACATCTTAATAATTTCATATAATTTATTAAACGTATTATGCATGAATTAATTACATCATTAAAAGTTGTTTGTCTATTTCTTATTTCAAAATTATTTTTATTAAATTCAAAATCATCACGAATTAAAATGATAAAATGTCCAATAAAATAATTTAATAAATACTTATATGAATTGTTATTATTAAATGGTAAATTTTGAGTAAATAAATTATTTACATGTGTAATTATATGTCTACATGTTAAATTACTAATTAAAATTGGTAAACCATTATGAGTAATACGAATTTTATGTTTTAATTCATCTAAATAACTAGCATATAAAAAACCAAGTCTAACAATACGTTTATCATATTTTTTATCACTCCATAAAAATATAGTATTATAAGGTTGATTTGTTGAAAATAAAATTAATAATAAATCTTTTAATGTATAAATAATACTATATATTCTTAGAGATAACGGTTGATTTAAATGATCATTAAATGTAATAATATTAGTATTTTCATTTATATGATCACAAAAATTTACACGACTTGCATCTGATGGTCTTAATACACTTAAATCAAATAATTCAGATGAAAATTTATCTTTTTTATAATTATTATTAGCATTAAATTTTAATTTAATTCTAAATAAATCAAAATCAGTACCTGTACTAGTAATAATTGTATTATTAAATGAAATATTCATACTTGATTGTTCACTTAATTTATATAATGTATTAGATGGATGATCATTACAGTCTGAATCACCTGGTCTAATACAAGGTGGATTATAATTTGTTAGTATTGTGGATGTAACATAATTACTTGGTCTAATACGTTGCATAAAAGTTATATTATTTATTGTACGATTATGCATTATATTTCCATTATTTTCAAAATATTTTTGAATTCCACAATGTAATTCATATTTAGTTAAAAATTGTATAAGATTATTATATTTTTGAAATTCTACTATTAAATTTGATCTTAATAATGTTAAACGATAAATAATATGTTCTAATAATAGTTTATATGTTGTATCATCAAATTCACCATTATCATCATTTATATAATATTGAAAATCATAATCTGAATAAGAGTTTAATATATTACTATCATATTGATTAGGTATTTTAATTTTTAATAAATTTTCAATATTATTTGATGAAATACCATATAATTTTTCCATATATTTTTTTAATGTCCATATTTTAATAACATTACCACCTTTGAAAACAAAGTAACCATTCATTGTATTATTATTTATAGGACATCTATTATTATCAATATTATAATTAGGTGTTAATATAGCTTGTCTAATTTCAATATTATTATTTTGTAATGGTATACTTAAATTTGATGAATCAAAATCTTTAAATAAATTTATTACATTGCCAAGGTAAGAATTTAATAATGTAGGTGTTACTAACATATATTCATTTATTATTTTAGTAAAAATATCATCAATTGATTTTTTATCTATATCAGTAAAATTTACTTGTACTTTTATTTGATTACTTATATTTTGTATTTTAGTAATAAAATTATTAATATTATTTAAATTATGAATTCTTATTGGTGCATTATTTATTTGTTGTTGTATATTTTGTTGAGGATTAGGTTGATTAAAATATATACCAGCCATTAAATTATATAAGAAAAAATTATTTTTTTAAATTAATTATTTCTTATATAATTTAATGGAAATTATTAAACCACAAAATGATAATCGTAATTTTAAAGTTATAATTTTAGAAAATGGCATTAAATGTGTTTTAATACAAGATATATTATTAGATAAAAGTTATGTAATTACATCTATAAATATAGGTTCATTAGCTAATAAAGAATATTATGATGGAATAGCACATTTATTAGAACATATGTGTTTTATAACAAGTAAAAAGTATACAGAAACAAATTATTTAGGGAAAAAAATAACTGAATATGGTGGTGATACAAATGCGTTTACAGCAGATGAATTTACTATTTATTATTTAAATGTTTATCATAAATATTTAGAAAAAATATTAGATATTTTTATTGATTTTTTATATAATGCTGAATTAAAAGAAGATTATATTTATAATGAAATTAAAAATGTAGATTCTGAACATCAAAAAAATATATCTAATGATGAATGGCGATATTTTAATTTAAAACATATATTAGCCGATACTAAATCAAATTATAATAGTTTTTTTACTGGTTCTGAAAAAACATTAAATAAAGTAGATATTAGAAAAAAAATAATGGAATTTTATAAAAAATATTATATACCAAATAATATTTGTATTGGTATTATTTCAAATAAACCAATTGATGAATTATGTGAAATAGCAACTAATAAATTAAATAAAATTAAATCTAATAAAAATACAATTAATGTCACATATAATAAATTTTTTTATAAATATATTAGACAAAAAGCATTCTGTATGAAATCAAATAATTTTACTAATAGTATTAGTTATTTATTTGAAACTAATAATTATAAATATCACGTAAATACAAAAATATTTAATATATTAGCAGAATTAATAAATGCGACACATGATAATAGTTTAATTGACCATTTATTAAATTTAGGATATATTTATACTTTAAATGCAGAATATAATATTGAAGGTGTTTTTGAAATTAGAATATTTTTAACTAATAAAGGATTAAAAAATTTAAAAAAAATAGATGGTTATTTAAGATATACCATCTATTTTTTTATTCATCAAGATTGGACAAAAATAATAACATATTACAAAAAACAATATAATTTTATATTTAATAATTTAGAAAAACAAGATACATTAGATTTAGGTATTTCATTAATACAAAATTTATCTAATTATTCTGATTTATCAATAATATATAGTAATAATTATTTAATTACTAAAAAAATTACAAATAAAAAAATTAATAATATTTTTAATAAATATATTAATTTTAATAAATGTGTACAAATTATAGTAAAACATAATTTTAATGATAATAAAATAAATACTGATAATAAAATAAATACTGATAATAAAATAAATACTGATAATAAAATAAATACTGATATTGTACTAAATACTAAAATTGATCCGAATTATAATACAGAATATAAACAAGTTGAATTTATAAAAAATAAAAAGTTAGTATTTGATATTAAATTAGATCTTAATAATCCATATTTAGATACTAAACCAATATATTGGAAAAATTTAAATACAATTCCATATTTAATAAAAAATAATATATGGTTTGGTAATACATCTAATTTTATTGAACCACATGTTTATTGTGAAATAGTATTTAATAATTCTAACTATTTTAAATCACCAAAAGATATGATTTTAACTGAATTAGGTATAAATATATATAATTATATATTAAATAAAAAATTATACACAGCATTTAATTTAAATTATTCTACTTCATTATCATTATTATCTAATAGAAATTCTATTTTATTAAATTTATTTATTTATAATGATTTATCAAAAATACAATTATTTATTGATAATATCATTAATATTTTATTTAATAATATTTCTATATCAAATAAATTAATAAAACTATTTATATCTAAATTAAAAATTAATATTAAAAATATTAAAAATTTAAATGCATATGAATATACTAGTTATTATACTAATTTATTTTATAATAACTCATATAAATATTATGTATTATTAAAAGAACTAAAAGAAATTACTGTTGAAATGGTTAGAACTAATTTATTAAATATATTTGATAATGATAATAATAATTGTAGTATTTTTATATTTGGTAATATTAAAAAATGTCCAGAATTTACTAAATTAAATAAATATTTAAATAATAATAATTATAGTTTACCACAATTAAATTTTAAAAATATTAATGTAAAAAATCTAAATAAAAATGATAATAATATGTGTATTAAAATTATGTATTATATTGATAATGTTTTTAATGCTTTAATTAATTTACATTTAATATTTATATCATCTATATTTAGTAGTATATTTTATGATAATTTAAGAACTATTCAACAGGTAGGTTATATTGTACAATTTTATTCAACTACATATCATGATAATAAATTTATTATACAACAAATTCAAACAACTATACCATTAGATGAATTATTAATTAAAATTAATAATTTTAATAAAACTATTAATAGTGAATTATTAAAAATTAATTTAAATACATGGAAATATACAATTACCAAATCATTAAAAGAAAAAGAAACAAATCTTATTGAATTATTTGCACATTATAATAAAGAAATTATTACAAAAAAATTTTTATTTAATAGAAAAAAAATATTATTAGAACAAATGGATAATATTAGTATTGATTCATTAATAAATTTTTGTGATAAATATATTATTAATAATAAAAATAAATATATAATAAAAATATATTCTTCTAAATAATATTATATAGTAAGAAATGAATGAAAACTTAAATGAAAAATTTAATAAAACATTTATTATTTTTATTTGTATAATAATAATAATTGCATTATATTATTTATTACAATGTAAAAATATAGATTCGTTTTTATCAGTAGATAATACAAATAATATATTATATAATATTGAAAATGATTATTATAAATATAATTTAATAAATACATCACCATTTATAATTGATAATAGTCCTTTATTTAATAATGGTAAACAATTTGATAATATGCAACCAATTAATTTTAATGAATTAAATATGTTACCATTAGATAATTTAAAATTAAATATGATACCAATAGATGATAATATAATAAATAATATTCAATCAATAAAACATAAACCTTACAATAGTACTAATAATGATGATAGTACACATTATGATGATACTAATAATGATGATAATAATAATAATTATGATAGTACACATTATGATGATACTAATAATGATGATAATACTAATAATGATGATAGTACACATTATAATGATACTAATAATGATGATGATACTAATAATGATGATAATTAAATTTTATTTAGTATTACATATTAATTTATTTTCATCAATTTTTGGATAGTAATTTCTAGCATGAAATAACTTACAATCAATTGCATTTTCTTTTAATATATGTTCAAATTCTTTAATTAATTGATGTTTTTTTTTAGCAATTGACCATATATACTGATCTATTGTTTGTTCTTTATTAAAAGTAGCTAAATATAAAAATACTTGAACTAATCTTTTATTTTTAGGCATATCTTTATGTGAACAAAATCTAATACCACGTCCAATAATTTGATCTATTCTGGATATATTCCAATAAGGTTCTAATATATGAATTTGATCAATTCTTAATAAACTAACACCTTCTTTAATCGATGGTGAACCTAACATAATTTTTATATTTGATCCATCTTTATTTTCTTTTTGATTAAAAACATATTTTATTTCTTCTTTAATATGATGCGGTTCATCACCAGACCATATAGCATATCTTTTATTACCACTTCCAAATGTAGTATAATTTTTATATCCTTGATATTCTATAAAATGAATTAATGATTTTAAACCTCCTATATCTTTAAAATTTGAATAAATAAAAATAGGACCTGTTGATATTTTTATTTTTTTAAATATTTTATAAAATTTAATTGAATAATTTTTAATATTTTGTAATTGTAATGTATTATTTTTTAATGATGAAAATCCTAATTCACCAATACTTTTATTAGGAAAAGCAATATTAGATATCATTCTAGGTCCTAAAAAAAAATCTGGTGGTAATTTTAATATATCTGTATTTTTAAAACCTTTTATATTATCATAACCTTCTATTGTACTTAATGATGTTAAATAGCTTTTATATTGAAATTTACTCATTTTACATTTTACCGTTAAAAATTCCATTTTTGGAAATGCTTGCGGTGGTGCACCACGATAATAAGATATCATATTTTTTGTTAATTTTGAAAATTTATCTAAATTAGTAGGTTCATAATAAGTAGTTAAATTATTTTTTTTTATTTTTAAAAATTTATTATTAAATTCATTACCAATTGGTAATGGTATTTTTGGTCTTAATAAATTTAATGTTAATGCTATTTCATTAGGCCGATCAAACATGGGTGTTGCAGATAATAATAATAATCTTAATGAATCATCTGTTTTATCTATTAAATTTTTTAAAGTTTTATAAAATGTACCTGTCATTGATATCATATTTTGTATTTCATCTATTATTAATAATGTATTTTTTAATTTTATTTTTTTATCATTAATTAGTTCTATAAATTTATGATATGAATATATTGTATAATTTTCATCTATTTTTTTATTAGAATCTTCAATTATATTTTTAAATATTTTATCAGTTGGTTTTAAATTTTTTAATTGATTATTTTGTGTTTTAGTAATATATTCTACGCCTTGAGGACATTGTGATCTTAATTCATCTCTAAAATTACCTATTAATGCAGCTGGTAATACAACAATAATATTATATTTTTTTGAATTTATAAATTTTTCTGCTATATTTATTGCTGTACATGTTTTACCAGATCCAATACGATGATAAATTAATAGGCCTTTAATTGTTTTTTTATTATCAAATAAATATTTACTTAAAAATTCTTGTTGAGGTTGTAATTTAAATTTATTTGGTTTACAAATTGTTTCCATAGTATCATTGGATACTTTTAATTTAAATTTATTATATTTATTATTATCCATTATAATATATATGACAAAAATTATTATAATATATATATTATTAATTTTTTTATTTTTACTGTTATTTATTAATTATGTATTATACAGTGATACTTTTGGAAATTCAAGTTTACAATCAAATAATCAAAATTATACTTTTATAAAAAAACCAGATGACCGTAATATAGATACTGTAAAAGATGGTATTGATCTTAAATTTGATGATTATAATAATCAACATAATTATCAAGACACAGAAAGAATTAAAAAATTATATAATCAGAAACGAACTACATACGATTTAAATAAAAGTACTGATATAGATAATTATTATAATCCAAATTATGATAATGTAACTGTACATAATAATGTAAATACATACACATATACTCCTAATACATTTGATATATTAACAAACAATATATGGATATATTTAATTTTTATTATATTTTTTATAATTATAATTTTATTTATATTATGGATTATTTAAAAATAAGAAATAAACTATAAACATACCTATATAATTTAATTTATTTTATATTATTAACTATTATATAATTATATTTAAAATTTTTATATAAATTATCAATTAAATTATATATCTATATAATAATAATACATGGAAAAAATTATTATTATATATATATTAATCTTTATTATATTATTACTATTTAATATGATTTATTTATTTAATAATTCATCTAGTAATTTATCTGAATATTTTTCAGATAATTCATATAGTGTTCCAGATAGTTCATATAGTGTTCCAGATAGTTCATATAGTGTTCCAGATAGTTCATATAGTGTTCCAGATAGTTCATATAGTGTTCCACAAACATCAAATAGTGTTTCGGATAGTTCATATAGTGTTCCAGATAGTTCATATAGTATTCCAGATAGTTCATATAGTATTTCGGATAGTTCATATAGTGTTCCAGATAGTTCATATAGTGTTCCAGATAGTTCATATAGTGTTCCAGATAGTTCATATAGTGTTCCAGATAGTTCATATAGTGTTCCACAAACATCAAATAGTGTTTCGGATAGTTCATATAGTGTTTCAGATAGTTCATATAGTGTTTCATATAGTTCATATAGTATTCCAGATAGTTCATATAGTGTTTCGGATAGTTCATATAGTGTTCCAGATAGTTCATATAGTGTTTCAGATAGTTCATATAGTGTTTCGGATAGTTCATATAGTGTTCCACAAACATCAAATAGTATTTCGGATAGTTCATATAATATTATAAATACTTCATATAATATTCAAAATAATTCATATAATGTTCCAAAAACATCAACACATAATCAAGAAATATCAACACATAATCAAGAAATATCAACACATAATCAAGAAATATCAACACATAATCAAGAAACATCAACACATAATCAAGAAACATCAACACATGTTCCCTACACATCATCTAATGTTCCCTACACATCATCTAATATTTCATACACATCGTCTATTATTCCTTATACTTTATCTAGTTCTTTTAGTGATAAATCATTAGATATTATTAAAATATATAATAAGTATGATCCAGATGAGTATAGTTATATTGAAAATGCTAATAATAATAATAATAATGTTAATAATGATAATAATTTAGATAATACTAATAATAGTTTACTATTTTTTTATAAAATATTACAATCTAATATTAAAAATAATTTATTAGCTAATATAGCACAATCAAAAATTTATGATGCAGCTATTATTAATGATATTAGTAATATAATTGATTATAATGTTAATACTGATAATAATATTATTGATTATACATTTCGTAATAAAAATGATGGTTCTATATATTTTTCTGGTAATTTAAATTATGTTCAAATACCATCATTTAGATTTAATAATAATGGAATTACTATAGCATGTTATTTTTATATTAAATATTCTCAAAAAGCAATAAATACAGCTGTACTTTTTGATTTAGGTAGTGGTTTTAGTAATAATAATATCACAATTACAATTAATGAAAATAATATTTTTAATAAAATTGTTGTATATAAAGATAGAATGCCATACACAGCTTATTTTTATTTAAATGATATACAAAATTATAAATGGAATCACTTAGCATTTGTAATAACTGATTATCCAATATGGATTTTATATTTTAATGGTAATCCAATACGATTAAGTATGAATAGTTCTTTTATATATCCTTCTGATGTAGAAAGAACCAACAATTTTATTGGTAGAAATAATAATGATGAATATTCATCTGGAACATATATTGATGAATTTAGAATTTATAATAAAAGTTTAAGTCAAGAAGAAATTATAAGTATTATGTAAAATAAAAATTAAAATTTATATAATAATTGATAATTATGTAATATTTTAGTTGCACGATTATTTAATTCTAATATATACATGCCTTTTCCTGGTAAATAATTATTATTATCATAAAATTTAGACATATCATTATATATTTTGTCACGACTATCTAACCAATAAGGTACCCGTGGTGTATCATCTATTAATAATAATGAACCTTTCTTTAATGATGGTAATAAGGCCGTATATTCTTTTAATCCATGTAATGCACTATCATGATAATTATACCAATCTAAATCATAACTATCTAAATATACTACATCTATTTTTTTATCATTGTTATATTTTACCCAATCATTTATAAATTTTACTGAATCATTACAAACTAAAGTTGTACCTGAACACATATTATTTTGATGTGTGTATACTAAATATTCATTAGTATCAACTGACCAAAAACGGCCACCATATTTTTTAATATATTCATTAAATAAATAAGTACTATGTATTCCAGCTGATGCTATTCCAGTTTCAATAATTTGTGGGTCTTTAATTTCTAACATATTTTTAAATAATTCTTTAAATGTTAAATAATTTAAATGTTTACCAATTCCAACATTGCTAAACATTTCATATGTTTCAGTAATTTCATCATAAAATAAATTTCCTGAAATATTTGAAAAATGATATTCTAATAATTCCATATAAATTATTATAATATCACAGTTTTAAATAAGTTTTAAATTTCATGCATCTTATGTTCTCTCATTTCAGTTACAATATTTTCTTTTATAGTAAATTTATTATAAAGTAAATAATTATTAGCACGAATTACTAACCAGCTTTTATATTGACTTTCATCTAATTGATCAATATAATTTTTAATTAATTCATTTGATGGTCTTAATTTATGAATTTCATTAAATAAATTAATCATAATAAAATCTTGATTTGATTCATCAATATTATATCTAGTTACACCATCTTTTATAACTTTATAAATATCTTCACCATTTTTTGTATATTTATGTAATTTATACCATAAATATTCTGGTAAAAAAGCTAATGTCACATTAAAATGATTAATATTTTTTTTACTATTTTTAGGTATAATTTGTTGCCATCCTTCTGCTAAATCATTTTGTGATAAATAATTTATTTGTTCATATTTTTGTAAATCATAATTATATACATTAAAATAATCTTTTTTTTTTATATCTTTATTTGTTGTATATTTCACGGTCATTATTAATATATATTATATATAATATGTATTTATAATGGTTTTATACATTATACTACTATAAAGATATAAAATAAAGATAAAAAAATTAAAAAATAAAGATATTAAATAAAAAATAAAAATTTAATATTCTATTTTATCATTTTTTTCTAACCATTCATCAAAACATTTTTTACCATATTCAGTATTACATTTATATAATTTAATACTTTTATCATTATTATCTTTATTTAATTCATCATAAATAAATTCATCATCAAATCCAATATTTTTAGCATCAGTACGTGTATTTTCATAATATATTGTTTTTATTCGCGACCAATATATTGCAGATAAGCACATTGGACATGGTTCACAACTAGTATATAATAAGATATGTTTATAAGTTGTTTATTTATATTATTTTTTCTACAAGTATAATATAAATAATTTTTATATATATTTATTAATATATATATATATATATTTTTATCCCTAATAACTGAGAAAATATTTTAT
>Ga0214923_10002074_pt1 | contig 27335 bp, 22 predicted proteins | sample LL1510_MetaG_FD_177993 | JGI IMG/M metagenome (GOLD analysis project Ga0214923, IMG submission 177993) | Freshwater microbial communities from Lake Lanier, Atlanta, Georgia, United States - LL-1510 | ecosystem: Environmental > Aquatic > Freshwater > Lake | place: USA: Georgia | collected...
ATCCGAAAAAAAAGCTCTTTAAAGTTTAATGACTCCACGAGCGAAGACTTTAATGCGGAAAAGCAAGCTTTGTTATCAAAAAAGCGGGCTGCATTGATAGGGGATATAAAGAAGTTTATTCGAGAGTCCAGTTCAGCTGACCAAAAAGCCGAACTCAACCTTAGATTAGGTGGGCTTTACGTCGAAGAATATCATTCTCTATTAGCAAAAGCCCAAACCGATACGAAAAAAGGAAATACTCAATTTGATACTTCCGAAGCCATGGCTTATTTAGATAAAGCCGTCACCATTTACAAAGACTTACTTACCCGTTTCCCAAATCACCCAAGAAAAGACGAAATGCTCTATTCCCTTGCCCTTCTGAATCAAGACAAAGGGAAAAACGACGAAGCCATCTCATTTTTTCAAGGACTCATCAATAACTTTCCCTCGTCAAAATATGTGGTAGAAGCCCATCTGCAAATCGGCGACCATTATTTCGATAAAGGCAAGTTTAAAGAGTCAATTGACCACTTCCAAAAAGCCATTGAGCGAAAAGATTCCAAAACTCTTCCCTATGCAAAATATAAAAAAGCCTGGGCTTACTTCAATTCACAACAGTACAAACTTTCCTTAACACTATTCAAAGAGGTGATTGACTCAGAATCTTCAGAAAACTCTGCACAATTTATTCGTCTTAAGAATGAAGCTCTGAGAGACATCTCCCTTCCCTTTGTTGAACTCGGGATGGGTGATCAGGCTATGCGCTTTTATGAAGCGCAGGAGGCTCCTCACAACCGAACAGGAATCGAATCTTTAGCGAGCCTCTTTTTAGAAAAAGGAAATTACCAACAGGCGATTACACTTCATGAGAAGCTCATTTCAATGGATCCTAACAACGTTAAGAATCCAGATTTTGAACTTGCCTTAATTACGGCTATTCGACTCTCAAGTGGAGCAGCCAAAGCCATCAGTCGACTTTTTAATCGAGCCCCACTCTATCTCTCGGGTTCCACTTGGTATGAATTGCACTCGGGGGCCCCGGAAACTGTCAAAGCGGCTTCGACTCAATTTGAGGAGAACGCAAGAAAATATGCTTTAGAACTTCATGCGGAAGGCCAAAAAACAAAAAATGATAAATTATATGGAGAGGCTAGAAATTTGTACGAGCAGTATCTTGAGTTTTTTGGATCAACCCAATACGCCCCTACAATTCGTTTTTACCTTGCTGACATTTTATACAAACAGAAACAATATACTTTAGCAGCAAACCAGTATTATGCGGTCTATCGTTCTCCATCAGCGGGAAACTTAAGGCTGGACTCCATTCGATATGCTCTAAACGCGCTCGGTACAGAAATGAATACTCAAAGGAAAAAATCGGGGCTTACAGAAATTACAAAAGTAACGGCAGAAAAAGTTAAAGAAACCGAAGGAGAACCAACTGCAACCCCCCTCACCTCAGTAGAGACGCAATTTCTTGAAGTCGCCGAAGATTACATTTCTCATTTCCCGAAAGTGTCGGATACGGCCGATATTCTTTACCAAACTGGCTATTTGAAATACACCCATCTAAATTTTCCTGAAGCTTACAAGACATTCTGGTCCGTAGTTAATACATTTCCGGGACTTCCCAGTGCCTATAGCTCGGCCTATCTCATCTTAGATATCTTAAATCGTAGAAACGAGTTCCCCAAAATGGTCCAAGCTTGTAATAAGTTTCTGAGTGTTACTGCTTTTTCGAAACCTGATTTCAAAAAAGAAGTCGGAGATATTTTAAGACGTTCTGAATTAAAAAGAATTTCGGGCTTAGAACAAGACGGGGAATTTCTGGAAGCTGCTGGAGCTTATGTTGAATATACGAAAGCTCATGGGACAGCCGACGAAAAATTGCTTGAAAACGCTTTAAATAATGCAGCCGTTAACTTTTCGAAGGGTAATGACATTCTCTCAGCGATTGAAGTGCAAGAGCGTTTTCTGCGAAGATTCCCAAATAGCCCTTTAAAAGAAAATACAGTTCTTCAAATCGCCAAGAACTATGAGAGCTTAACCAATTTTGAAAAAGCTGCTTCCTACTTTGAACAGTTTGCTCTGCAATTCCCATCGAACAAACAGGCCAGCGTTGCACTTCGATTAGCTGCGCTCTATTACTGGGGTTCCCGAAACGAAACAAAGGCCGAGAAGTTAATGAAGCTTCACTTAGAGCGCTTCCCAAAGGACTTCTCAACCGTTTCCCAAGACCTTTTGGACCTTTACGAAAGCCAAGGAGCTTTCGATAAACAGATGAGTTTCTTTGTCGAGTCAAGGAAACGAAAAGGAATAAGTTATGCTGATTATTTAGCGAACACTCTAAAAATAGCGGATCTTCAACAAGCCCAGTCAGGTGAAATGCCGGTAGCCACAATGGAAGAGGCTTTAAAAGTCACACAGAAACACAGCAAATCCATCCTACAAAGCTCCAACGGTGCTGAACAAATGGCTAAAACTTTGTTTTGGTTTGCAACTCAAAAAGAACAGCTGTTTTATAAAGTTAAACTCGCTCTTCCGCAACGAAATCTAGAACTCAATCTCAAGCGAAAACTGGCTCTTCTGAAGGAGATTGAAAAAGAGTTTTCCCATATCGCCAAATTAGGAGGAGGAGAATGGGGTCTTGGGGCTATTTACAAAACAGCTTCAGCTTACCGTGCACTTGCTGAGGATATTGCCGAGGCACCCGTACCGAGCGAACTCAGCGGAGAACAGCTTGATCAGTATCGCACTGAGCTTAAAAAGCAACTGATCATACCTTTTTCAGAAAAAGCACTTGGATTGGTGACACAATGTTTAGATAAAGCTGAGGAACATGTCGTTTTTTCGCGCTGGACGCCCCAATGCTATTCACTTGGCACTGAACTTAATGAAGAGAAGTATCCTGTCGTCAAAACATTCTATGTTTCACCGCTGCGAGTTGCGGTTATGGAGAATGTGCCAAACAGCAAAATTTCGAAGGGCAAGATGGGCCAGTACGAATATCCCTTTGAATCTACAGCCCTGTTTTCTCCCGCTCCAGCAGAGCGCGCTGTTGCTAGCGTCCCCTCTTCTTCGCAAAGCTTCATCGAAGGACCTCTCGATTTAAACAATGAGAGAAACCGAACATTACCAAGTCTCGTGAATTACTCTGCATTAGAACCACAGCGTAAAGAGGTATTATCAAAAGGTCTGCAATCCAATCAATCCGGAAAGGTACCTTCCTACAGTTATCTTCATTACATGAGACTTTCAAATCCTCAAAAAGCTCTATCTCTCATTACTCAAGCCATTAAGAAAGATCCTAATAACGTAGCCCTACACAATCTTCTAGGCCTTTGCTTTCTTGACTTGGGCCATTTTAACTCCGCTAAAATCACTTGGCTCAGTCTACTTGCAAGAGGTGTCAACTCAACGGACATCCAAAACAATCTCGGAGTATTGGCCTTTTTGCAAGGGAACGAGAAACAAGCCATTTCCTTTTTTCAAGCCGCAGCAGCAAAAAATGAATCGCCCCAAGCGCTTACGAACCTAGGGTATATTGCTCTTAAATATCGAAGCGGTTTTGAAGCTAGAAAATATTTTCAGAAAGCCATCTCTTTAACTGATGAAGATGTTTCATCCTTTGTCGGCTTAGGAATAGCTCAATTACAAAACCGAGAGTTTGACACTGCTAAAGAAACATTAAAAGAAGCCTCTTCAAAGTTTGAAGCGGATCCTTTGGCGAATCTGTCACTGGCCTATTTGGTCCTTGATATTGACAAAGATGCTAGTGTCGCAAGTCAGATCATTGAAAATCTTCGTCAAAATCAAAGCGAGATCGAGAAGGACTCAAACTTCCGAAAAGCTCTGCAGGATATCCGAAAAGGAAGGGGCACTCCTGGCCTGTCATCGAATTCCAAAGAAGAATTGCCGTCACTCAATAATTAAACAGTATTCTTGGCTCTGCGAGCAGACAAAAAATCGACTAAATAGTGGTAGCCTGAGAAAAGAGATGCAAAAAGAGCAATGTACAAAATCCAAGAGCCGACCTTTACAGCGGACAGCCCAAAAGCTGTTCCATACCACATCAGAAATCCTAATCCGATCATTTGAAATGTGAGCTTTACTTTTCCGGACTGTCCAGCTGCAATGATAAGCCCCTCCCCGGCAGCCACCGCCCGAAGTGCCGTGATTAAAAACTCACGGGACAATAGAACGATCACAAGCCACGCTTCCACCCTTCCTAACTTCATCAGCATTACAAGACTAACGAGCAAAAACAATTTATCAGCAACAGGATCGAGAAACTTTCCTAGCAGGCTTTCAATATTCCATTTCCGCGCGTAATAACCATCTAAAAGATCAGTAATCCCAGCAATAGCCACAACTATAGCGGCTATTTTTCCGGGTGAAAACCTAGACATCGAATCTAAATGGAACGGTAATTGGTCGGTATCAATATCCAACAAATATGCAATCAGAGGGATAGTAACAATCCGAAAAATGGTCAGACAATTGGGGAAGTTGAGAACATTATTCTGAGACTTCATTTGTTTTAAAAAACTCATGTGAGGAGGATACTACTCTAGCCCACCCCAATAAAAAAGGGTCTTCACAGTAAAAAATGTTTTCACCTGCACCCTTTGAGTGGACCTAGAAAGGGTTCAAACGGCCAGTCGGCCGAGCCAACATTGCGGAATTTGTAGGCCGTTTGATGTTAAGTTGAACCTAAAATGAAACTCCTTTAGGCCCCAATAAAGATCAATGCATTTGGTCCTCTATAAGTACTCGACCCACTTAACAAATTGCATCGGACCAGCCCTTTCTAGGTCCACTCAAAGGGATCAGGTATAAAATGTTTCGAAGATTGACCTTACGTCTTTTGGTTTGCAAAATATGCACTATGAAATTTTTAAAAAGGGAATTCATCCTGCTTCTTCTAATTGGGCTGTCCATAATTCGCTGCACCGCTCCCGAGCCCCGTCAAACGTTTCCAGAAACAACGGCTTATCCGACTCCGAAACGACTTATGATCTTGGTTTTTGATCAATTAAGGCCCGATCTGATTGAGAAGCATCAGCTGAAAAATTTCATGAAGCTCAAAAAAGAGGGGCTTTCATTTCCCAATGCCATCGTCGGTCACTTGAGCTCGGTGACCGTCGTTTCCCATCCGGTCATCACAACCGGTCTGTTCCCCAAACACTTGCCATGGCTCGATGAGTTTTTTCTAGATGATGAGGGAAAGTTGGGTCCCAAAGGTGAACTTCACTCCGCACTTGACCTTAAACTTGATCAGTACAAGACCCTCCTACAAAGCACTTCCTCAGTTTCCCTATTATCGAGAGTCGAGGAGCCACTGAACTCGAGTCACACCTACACACTTGGACAAAAATACTACGCTGTAATGGGTTTTGCAGCCCCACTCAACGGGACAGTGATCACCCTCGGAGATAAAATGAGTTCCCCTAAAGGTTGGAGAAGCCCTTATGGTTTAAATGTGCCCTCCTTTTTTCTTGAACCCTTCCTGGGCCGTTTTTACCTCGATTGTAACTCAACCTATGGGAGCGAAGAATCGCTTTATCCACTCGATGGGAATCGTTTCGTCCACGGAAAAGATCCTTCACACTCAGGCGGAGATTCATGGGTTTCAGACGGAGTTACCAAAATTATTGAAAGCGACCCCGAATGGAAAGCGATATTTGCAACTTTTGGATCCATCGACAAAATGTTACATATTTTTGCTGAACATGAAAAACCCACTCAAAAAAAATGGGCCATTGAAAACAAACTCACACTCAAAGACACATTACAGCGAGCCGATGCAGCTCTTGGAAACATTCTCAGAGTCTTGGAGACCCGTGGGCAGTTGGAAGAGACCCTAATCATTATCACAGCAGATCACGGGGGGCAGGCCAACTCTAAATTCCATGGACTTACCAAACTTGGGCTTGGAACCAATTATCTCTTTTTCGCTAGAGCAATGAACAAAGAAAATATCGAACTCCCAAAATCCCTAGCCCCCATCTTAAAAACAAAACGAATTAAGGCTATTTCGCATGATTCAGGCCTTAGAATCTGGACTCGCAGCGCCAATCCTAAAGAATTAAGTGAACTTGCGAGAGAAGTCTCCCACCTTCCGGGTGTGGCCGAGGTTTACACTTTAGTAAAAACAGATTCACATTATCACTACCTCAGAACCTTCCGCTCAAACCAACTACAGGGCAGAGAACTTACTTGGGCTGAGAAACACCATCTTGACCTTCTAGAAACGATGGCTAACAAATCAGCGCCCGATTTAGTGGCTCTTTTGTTTGACGGTGAAGGTTATGGATTTTTAGGAGACCACGGTGGAGCGCAGGAATGGGTTCAACGAATCCCCCTTATTATACGCTCCCCTAACCTTCGAACTGAACATCAGGGGCAAGCAATAGGTCAAGAGGTACGATTGGTGGACATAAACCCGATAGCTAGTTATTTGATGAAATTACCTATTCCGGCTGGGCTCGATGGGTCTTTTAAATCGGTTGAAGGCTATACGTATTAATTTAGCTGCGAAGCCCCTTTGATGTTCGTATAATTGTTTTTATGTTTCCCCTTACATTGAAATCACCTGAGACTTCAATCCAGTGAGGATCCAAAACCTCCACCAAATCATTCATGATCTTATTTACTGCAGCTTCATGGAAAATGGCTACATTACGAAACGAATTGATGTAGAGCTTGAGTGATTTTAACTCTATGCACTTCTCTTTCGGCTGATACTTGATGGAGATCACTCCAAAATCGGGAAAGCCACTTCGCGGACAGACTGCAGTCCATTCGGGACAAGTAAACTCAACATCATACCTTCTGGACTTCTGGGGGTTTTCAAAAGCTTCTAAGCCAATAAATGGGGTAGACCCAAAATCAAATTCATTCATGGGTCAGGTTCTACAATAATCCAAACTCAAAAGCAATTTGAGCTCGGACACCAAATAGCCTGCCTTGGGATGTACTAGGAAGATTATAAAAAAGATGGATTCCCAACTTAAGAAGGTCTCGGGATGGAACTTCAAAATCAAGTGTGCTGCCAATGAGAAAAAACCACAACTTGTCCGGTTTAAAATTTATGTTCCCCGTCACAGAACTAGTTTGGATTCCATCTCCAATAGGCACTAGAAACTCGCTCCCAAAATCAACCCACCAAGCTGGCTCAATCGTCCCAGGGCCGCCTCCTTCTTCGATGGCTACTGACACTTTTCCGGTTGCTGCAAAATATTTGATGGTTTGAGTGAACTCGGCTGGAGTTGGATCGACTAATACCCCACTACCGTCGATTTTCCTGCCTAACCGCAATTGCCGAAAAGCTGGCTGAAACGAGAACTGTACCGTTGGGGTCAGATAACTCAAACCTAGGCCACCACCAAATCCCATTCCGCGCGAAAGGGAATCCCCAGAATTTACCTTAGCAAGAGGCCCCTCAAAAGAACCATAAGGCCCTGCGTATAGAATCATTTTGCGAAATCTTCGTCTGCCCACAGAGGCCAAACGTCTGCCCAACCTTCTTTTTCGGGGATCCTCAATCCCTTGAATTCCACCTGAGCTCTTCAAGGGAGAATTTGGATTGTCGATGTCAAGCGGACGACGAGCGGGCTGAATATTTTCACAAAGGCCAATGGAACTCCACCAAACTAATCCGAGAAGGACAGACTTTATAAGCGATTTTCTCAAGCCACCATCTCCCGCTTCAGAAACCGACCCAACCCAATCGTGATGAATCCCCAAATAAGAAAACACACACTTGAGCTAATATTTTCTGTTCCACTTTGGGGTGAATTAACTCCCGCACATCCTTTGAAGCCCACGCGAGCTTCCAGAGTTTCGGGGCTCTTGAAAGATTCAGACGCAGAACCCAAAAATTTTACTTCGGAGTAGAGCAATTCCCGAATTCTATCTACATGCACACCCGCATATAGAGCTCGGTCAGCTTTCACAAGAGACTCTACAGCACCGACGAAACCAGGATTTGAACCTAAAAAGTACAAGCTTTTGTAAGCCAATTTATCAGCTACTGTTTTATTGTAATCTTTTCTAAGTTGCCAAAGGGCGGAGGCCCATGAAAGACCTGCTTGGTAAATTAAATCAGGTGCGGTTACTTCCGCGTAAACTTTCAAAGTGCCGACGTTCCTGCGCACTTCCGAGCAAACAGGAGCGAGCTTTAACCCCAGCGTAACATCCGTTCCATTTAACTGAGTCAGATAAGTCGCAGCTCCATAATCCGAATACCCTTCGTGCAACGAATCCCCCACAGTTTTCTTCCCGCTCGTTCCAAATTCAATGCCTGAGATAATATCTGTGATGTAATGCTGGTACTCATGGGCAACGACGAATCCTTCGCGAGCAAAATTGTTAAAAGGCTTGCCTTCACATTCTGGGATCCCTGAAGGGGGCAAAAACAATATACACCGACTTAGCCCGTCTCCGCACAATGTGGAATCCCAATAAAACGCGTTGTCAGCAGTGCCTAACCCCGAATTTCGAGAGTTCACAACCACACCTAAGGGATCCGGAAAGTTGGTAGAATCGCCGAAGGAAGTTAAGTAATTATTTAGAAAAGTACGATACTCCGTTAAATGATAATAAACATTTACACCATCAAAATTTTGATTCGCACAATCATTGGTCTCGGGCTCCCCAGAACAGCTAGCGGCATATTCGGTGGGAGACGTTTTGAAAAAACCACTAGAAGTGTAATCTGAAGGACGTGCCGGAGCTAATGATTTGTCGAGCGGGGTAATCTCTCTGCGCCCAAAGACCCCGCCTGAGAATTGCTCTCTTTTCACGTGAACGACTGAGTTTAAGAGTGCACTGTCGTTCTCAGTTACTATGGTAATACCCGAAGTCAGAGCTACGTCAGTTCCGGACTCGTCGACATTGGCATCCTTAAAAACCTTCACGGTCGAACTCGCAGCTCTCGCTTTACTAAATTCAGAAAGAATCTTTGCAGACAGTTGATCAACAATCAAATTCTTTTCAATATTCGGATTTCTATAAACCACACGGATTTGATAAGCAGGTATAAAAGGCTTATCACTTTCGCCCCGCCATAAGATAGGTTCCCACTCAACAGTACCGAAAGACCTGCCCATTTTCCCTTCCAGCTCAGGCCTCAGTTTTTCAAGCACTCGCTCTCGCAGTTCTTCGCTGTCAGGTTCAAAGTCTAATGAAATATAATTCTCTAAATCGCTATCTGCGTATTCGACAAAGCCTTCGCGATTATAATGAATCGCAAGGCCTATTCCATCGACGCGGCGCCCCTTATAAACATAATTGTAGAAACGGTGACTGTGTGTAGAGTCTCCGGAGACTTTTCTTTCAATCCAGCTGCCATTTCGACTTGCAGTTCCAAAATTTTCAGAAATAAATTTTTTGATGGCCTCTGATTCGGTGAGCTTAACTAAATGACGTCGATTGGGTGACCAAAAATCCCAATCTCGACCTAGTCCTGATTCATATCGTTTGACGTCGGCAAACGTACTTGCAGAAAACAGCAGAACGAAGCTTAAAGCGAAAGCCGTCCGTTTTTTTTTGTTGGGCGTCATCATTTTGTTTTCAATAAGTGTCAATGAAATTAAAGAAAACGTCAAACCCTATGAATCTCCTTACAACTTTCCCGTTTTTTAGATTAAAATAAGAGTTCATGTTTGCCATACGACTTCTATACAGGTTCATAGCTTTGTTTCAAACCCATGCTAACCATCACGGAATATCGCTGGGAATTTGTGCTGGAATGGCCTTAGGTCTGAGCCCACAAAACAGTCTGCACTTTTGGGTTTTTATTGCTCTCTGCTTTCTTATAAGAGTCAACCTTGCAGCGACTTTGATCTCTTGGGTCATGTTCTGGTTAGTCGCAATGCTGGGCAAGCCTGCTTTTTTTGTAGTTGGAGACTTCCTTCTAAATAAGAAATCACTTATCTCGCTTTGGAATTGGCTTTATGAGTTGCCATTCTTTCCCTACACCAACTTTTATGTTCCAAACATCTTAGGTCAAATGTTTTTTACGACATTGATCTGGCTCCCTCTACACATTTTCTCGCACAAAGCTGCCCGATATTTGGAACCAGCTGTTTATCACTGGTGGAGAACCACAAAGTTGTACATGCTGTACAGGGGCTATAAACCGTATGCGCGCTAAATCTAACTTGATTAGAATTAAAGGCATCGCTCCTTTAGCTGTAGTTCTTGCTTTTGGAGCCGTGTATTTTAATTTGTCGTACGAACAACATTTAAAAAAATGGTTGGAGCAAAAAGCAACGCTTGCTTATGGCGCTGCTGTTGACATTGATAAGCTGAATGTAGACTTACTTAACGGTCAGGCACATTTACAAAAAATTCAAATCACCAATCCCTCAAGTCCGCTCAAAAACCTTTTTGAAATAGACAAAATCTCACTGCATTTTAGTGTTAAGGAGCTTCTCAAAAAGAAATTGGTGATTCATTCCGTCAATGTCTCGGGAATTACCTCGGGGAGCTTAAGAGTTAATTCCGGAGTCATCGATGACATGCTGGAAGAGTCTGAGGAACACCCTGTGTTGTGGCAAAAGACCGATACAGGAGTTTTTGCGAATCTTCGTAACCAAGTAAAGCAAGGTCCACTCAAGTACCTCTCTCAGATTACAACGGGAGCCTATACCCTGACCAAAATGCCCAATTTGAAGAAGTCTCTCAATTCTTTGAAATATTTAGAAACACTCAATCAGAGCTTTGAGAAGACTCACAGAGACTGGACATCTAAAGTAAGTCTTTTGCCTACACCGACTCAATTAAATGCTTGGCAGGGAGATGTAGCAACATGGGGCGAAAATCCTAGGGAAATAGCTTCCGCTATTGATAATGAAAAACGAAAACACCTCGCTATTCAACTAAGAGAAAAGTACGAAACGATTACGAACGAATTGGCTTCTGCACAAAAAGAACTGACCCACATAAAAAATCAAATGGACGGGATCAATCAGTTTCTTGCCGAGGACATCGAGACACTCAAGAAAGAACTTAACCTCCCAACTCAAGCAAACGATGATCTCTCATTTTCACTGTTTGGAATCCATGCCATTTCGTTTCTTGAAAAATTATCCTATTGGTCGGATACGTTTCGCCATCACGGGACTGTAACATTCTCAACCCCTCAGTTAGAAATTGTAAGAACTACCAATTCTAAACAGATCGAGTATCACTTCTTAAATAAAAAAACTGAGCCCTCTTTCTACATCGGCGAAGTAAAATTAATTTCAGGTTCCGATGCTTCGAATGGTCTTGTAGGCGAGTTTAAGAACTTTACTCTTTTCCCCCACTTTTATAATTATGTTTCTGAAGCCTCAGTACGTGGGAATATCACTGGCTCAAACTGGGAAGGAATCAAATTAGAAGTCCAACTGGCCTCAGAAAATGAGCTTCCTTTAGAGAAAGTCTCCTTCAGCGTTGACTCTTTTCCGCTCGAAGATTTTGTGATTAGAAGCACTTCTGATTTTGATATCAAAATTTCAAGCGGAACTGCAAAACTAGGTATTGAGGCCGTCTTTAAAGGCCCGAGACTTGACGTCACAGGAATCTTTGAAACTATGGGAACAAAATTTTCAGTGAAATCCCAATTTAGCCCATTTGAGGAGCTGCTAGATTCACTCACTCGTTCGCGAACCATTTTGATAACTAAAGCAACGGCTCAGGGTGAAAAGAACAGTCTGCAATTAACCATCGAAAGTGATTTTGGAAAACAACTGGCTAAAAATATTCATGAGACTTTCATCAAACAATTGGCACAAATCGACGATACTTTGAAAACTCATGTTTTGGACAGCCTTTTTCCACTAAGACAAACCATTAATGAAAAGATTCAGGATGCAGAGAATATTTCGCTAGCTCAAATGCGAAGCACTCTTAACGAACTCGAAAGCATGATGATTTACACCAAAAAATACGATCCTCAAGCTGCAAAATTCAAACATCGTTACAGCCAAGCAGAGAAAAATCACCAGACCCTTTAGCCGGTTTAAGGTTTCAAGTGCCTCAGCAGGGAAAAGTCGTTTATATCTTTTGCAAAATCTACCGCCTGTTTTAATTCCTCGGGGTCTTGAAAGTAATCTTTAGGAATCTTCATTAAAGTTTGAACAGCTTCTTCACAACGCCCACTGTCTCGTTCAAGTGTAAACTGGTAGAAGTTCAACCAACTCGTGTGCCTTGGAGCGATTTCGGTAGCAGTTGGGCCTTGAGATCTCTTAAAGGCCTGCAATGCGGCTTCCTTCTCGCCTAATACACTGTAACAGCGGCTTAAATGAAAGCTAACGCTTGTATCAGACGGGTTGAGCTCTGAGGCCTTAATAGCATAAGTCAGGGCTTTATCGAAATAACCGCGATCAAAACAAAACACTGAAAGATAAAATTCAGTTTTGCGCTCCCACCCACGATGTGTCTTGAGTTCAGAGTAATACTCAAAGGCCTTTTTATCATCGTTCAATAGTACAAAAGAGTTTGCAATGCTAGACAAAGCCAATGGCATCCATTCCGCCTCTTCCAGTATAAGATTTTTAATTCGCTCATGGGTTTTATGATCCTTCAACTCTGCACTAACCATAAGGAGGTTAAAAATAGCTGAGCGCAATTTTGGTGAAATTGCCAAAGCCCGCTCATAACAGTATTGAGCATCTTTAACTTGTCCAGAGGCATAGGAAAGATTGCCTTCAACAACATAAAGATAATCTCTTGAGAATTGCTCTTTTACCTGACGCCAGTATCGTTCCCAATTGGCTCTTTCGTCAAAAATCTTGCTTTTCCTACCAGTCATTGCCTCAAGGGAGGTTTGAAATACCCCATCAAACCACCCTTCATAATCTTTCCAAAGTTCAAGAAGGGCATCGACAAGAGTCTCTTTAAATAAAAATCCCTCTTCAATGATCTCATTCACGGGACCGAATTCGGAGGAAAATTGACTATCGATTTCAAGAATTCCTGCTCTGTCAGGATTGGTAAAGCAAAGGTGATACAAATGCTTGATAGCAGTATCATGTTCTAAGATCTCATCTTTTTTCTTTTTGGAGAACCAATCGACTTCAGCCACCCAATAGAGCGTAGATTTAAGGTCTTCGCTCACTTCAACTTCATCAGCCAAGACCGCTCTTCCTAATTCCCTGGCCTGAAAGTACCGACCACGACTCAACAAATTTAGTATGAGAAAAGGAGCCCCGGAATTTCGATGAAGAGCATCAGTGAGTTTTTCAATAAAAGCTCGAGAGCGAAGAGAATCAAAAGGAAACCCAAGCACATTTTCAAGAAGCCCTCTAGCTTCTTCGCCAACTCTGCTCTCTTCTGTTTCAGCGATCGACAGAGTTCGATTAAGTAATTCGCTGATGATCATGGCAGCTTCACAAATATCGTTGATATTTTTTATTTCGAGATGCCTTTGCGAATCACAGAGTTCTTTTCTAGAACTCGCTTTAAACAAAAGAGCCTGTTGAAGCCCTTTCTTTCCTCGAAGCTCTTGGGGGCTATCGAGAAGAAGTTTCAAATCCAGGAGGTTTTTAAAGGCGAGATTCCAACGCCTTGATTTTTCATTATTCTCTAATCCTAATCGTTCAGATATTTTTATCGAGCAAATTGTATGGGAATTTTCGCTAGCTTCTTCAAACAGTTTCCAAAGAGAATCTTCTTCGGATGTTTCATGGCCAAATATTTTCCGCCGGGGTGCCCACTTAAGAAGAGGCTGTAACCTCAAAAGCAAAGCCTCCGCACATAACCAAACACAAAATACAAAAACCACAAAAAATTGCCGGTAATAAATACCCACAGCAAGCATGAGGGCGCAAAGAAACCCCAGAGCTCCTAAAGCGACATTCCGCTTATGAGAAATCTCTTGTCTCCAACCACTTCGCTTTAGCAGCGTTCGCACAACCGCACTATCTCCACACACTACAAACCACAAAGAGCCCTCAATCGTGAGGCTCCCATGGCCTCAGAAAGCAACGTGGATGCCAGACTTCAGGGACAAGCTAGGCAAAAGTATTCTTGGGGAATACGAACAGCGACCGATTTAAGGCCCAAACACGTCAGCTAGAGTGTGTAGAACTCAAACGATTGGGGAAGAAATGCCGATGATTTTTCGTAGTTTCTCAGTGCGTTCAACTTCAGCCACCAGAATACGTTTATCCTCTTTGGGCAAAAGTTCTAATAGCACTTCGGTATTGGCGAGCTCTTTAATAGCATCTCCGTTACCACTGTTACCTGTTGAATGCGTAAGAATAACTCCTAAACAAGGAATGTTCGCGTCTTTAAGGGCCGAAAGAGTTAGCAGGGCTTGGTTAATGACACCCACTTTGTCTCGCCCCACCAAAATGACCGGAAAACCTGTCGCTTTGATAAAATCTCTTTGAAGCAATTGACGCCCATAGGGAACCAGAACTCCACCAGCCCCTTCAACAATCATGAAATGACCCGATTCAGTTTCATTAATAACTGTTCCCATCAACCCATTAAGTTCAATGGTTTTGCCCCATTTTTCTGCAGCTTTATAGGGAGATAACGTTTCAGGAAACCTAAAAGCAGGGTTGATGACACACGAGGGATCTAGAGCCGACAGACTCTTAACCTCAGCCGTATCATCGCCTCTGAGTACCCCTGTCTGAACAGGTTTCCAGTACACAGCCTTCTTAAGACCTTGGGCCATTCTAAGAAGTCCTGCGCAGACAAACGTTTTACCAACACCTGTATCAGTACCAATGATGAAAATGCCCTTCATGAGGATCTCCTCTTCACTCACTAATTTCGCACATTCTGCTCCTCTAGCATAGAAATTTGACTTTGTGGCTCTTGCGCTATGCGCCAGTGTCAACTAAGACCAATCTATGAAGTTTGGAAATAAACATGCCTTAATTACGGGCAGTGGAAAACGTCTGGGCCGCTCAATAGCTGAAAACCTTTTAAAACAAGGGATGAATATTTCGGCCCACTTTTTCCAATCTCAATCAGAAATCAATGAGCTTAAGCAGTGGGCAAAAGACCTAGGGTTGGGACAAGTAGTTCCGGTCCAAGCCGATTTGACCGATTTTGAACAGGTTGAGACATTGGCTGAACAAGTTCATGACTCTTTGGGCCCAGTGGATCTTCTCGTTAATAGCGCTAGCGATTTCTACCCTACTCCTTTTGGAGCAACAACAGAGTCAGAGTGGGATCATCTTCTAAACTTAAATCTGAAAGCCCCTTTTTTTCTGACGCAGAAATTGAGCGTCCACATGTCTCATGGAGGCAATGTCATTTTTATTTCAGATGTGCACGCTAGCCGCCCCATCCAGCGTTTTGCTCCGTATTGCGCGACCAAAGCTGGGCTTCTTGCCCTCACGAAAAGCTTAGCTCAAGAATTAGCACCAAAAATCAGAGTCAATTCTATCAGCCCGGGCACCATACTCCCCCCCGAAAAAGCCACCCATGAACAAATTCATCGCGCTTCGGAACGCTCGCTACTCAAACGAGTGGGAACTCCTCAAGATCTTTGGAATGGCCTTTTGTTTTTGTGCCGCAATGAATACATTACCGGATTTGACCTCATCATTGATGGCGGGCGTGCCCTGAGTTGAGTCGCCTAAAACAGATCATCTAACTTTTATTCTTCATCATATTTCTTAGCCCATTCGGACAAAGCAGGAATAAAAGTGTGAGTCAGATCCCAAAGTGTTACAGCATTGACGATTTGACTTGCCATTGTGGATTCTAGATTTTCTTCAAGAACCATTTTTTTGGACGCCGTTTCTCGAACAGTTAGAAGAGTTAAAACAAATCTTGGAAACTTGTTCTCAATTTCTTCATCTTTAACAAGTCCTCGACTCACAATCTCTTTGACCCAAACCGGTTTAATCGAAGTCGCATCGAAATCCAGCATGCCTGAAACCCACGGTTCGAAAAACTTTTTCTTTTGCTCATTAAATTTAGAAACAGCCATTTTCCGCGCTGTAAGCTGACTACGCGCTATTTTCCAAGCTTCTATGAATTGTTCCTGCATCGCAACTGCTACAGGAGAATGGATCTTGCCACACTCCAAAAGCTTATCCCGATCATTTTTTGGAAGATAGATGGCTTCGGTTGTTAAACTCAGAGCCAAAGCTTGAGCCAACGCAGTTTGGCTCGGAGAAGCAGCTGCTACTTCTATGACATTTCGCCAGACATTCCTCAAAGTTGTGTCCGCCAACGCATCGCCTCTTAACAACATACCTAATGCCGTATTGATGTCCTCAACTCCCGGCTCAATGGAAGGACTATAACCGGTTGAAGCGTTTGCTGCTGAAAACCCAGCCTTAAGCAAGCTACCTCGCTCCTCATCTGAATAGCTCTCCACTGATTTATCTACACCCCTTTTAAATGCACTGGCAGAACTATTGAATGTTGGAGAAAACTCTTCAAGCTCTCTTGCTGCCAACGCCAAACCAGTTAGTACTTTACCAAGTGAATCAGCTTGGGAAGTAGAAGCCATATCTTCCACATTAGCTGCCAATTCATCTGAAATTAACGGTTCTGCAGCACCAAATTTTTTAAGAGTAGAAATTGTATCGATGGCAGTCCCAGGCTCCTTTCTATCGAGGAGCGCCCTCTTTCCTTCCAACTCTTGCGAAACTAACTCTTGCGTGATGAGGTACGCGAGCATCGATCGAGCGGACTTAGGACTGAGAAGTGACAACTGCCCAAGAATAGGCAACAACTCGCGACTAGATAACGGGTTGTTTCTAAGGGTCGCTGCGACATTTTTCTTAATACCACTCTCAAGAGCCCGCTTTCCATCAATCGTTAAATTCGAATAACCCGTAGCAAAATCATTTAAATGAAAGGGGGTTTTATTAAAAGCCACACCTTGTGAAATCTCTCTAGCGGCGATGACGTTGTGAGCCCCAGAGCACTGTGGGTTCGCGACAAGCTGTACGACCGAATTAAAATTATACGCTTCGCCATTTGCAAATTTTGAAATATCTCCATTGTTAATAGTGCATCCACCTTCTCTTTCATTAGGGTTTTTAGGTTCAATTTTTCTTCCGGAATTTTTACCCTGTTCCGACTCGTGATCCGGTTTTTTAGCAAAGCCAGTTCCCGTGTTTACTACTTGAAGTATCAACCATCCTACGATCACAGATTTTAGAACCCGTTTCATCATTTTCACCCGACCCCTTTATTTTCCAAACAATATTTCATAAGGCGACTTTTTACCTTTTTCTCCAAACACAGGAGGAGGAGGATGCGTTGTCAATGACCTCTCCGGTATTTTATTCCCCTTATCTTTTAATAGGGCTAGTTTTCTAGCGCTTGAATCAATCTCTTCACGTCTCCACCGCGCTGAAATCTTCCACCAATACTCTCCTGATTGATCGAAAAGTATGTCCAGTTCTTCTCGACGACTGCTATTCATTAAATTGTTTTTAAAGCTACTGGTATTTGAGATATGAAGAAAATACTCAATATTGGGCAAAGGAATCGGCTTCCAAGAAAAATTTAGAAGACTTTTTCCATCAAACTTAAATTCACCACTTTCAGGGCTCTGTAAGACGATTTTGTAATCAGCCAACTGATTTAGATACAATTTAGGGACAATCACTGCTCTGGGAGGTTCGAGGTCGAGTTTTCGATTCACAGAATCCACAGTGCGCGAAGAGAGTTCACTATGCTTAATAATGAGAGGATTTATATCAGGAATATAACCAATCTCTCCTTCTTTAAATTTAAAAATAAGATTAGCAACAGGCTTAGAGACTGAGATTGCCCCAGCATCTTTTGGGTTTACACGAATCTTACCTTCCATGAGTGTAATCTCTAGCTTATCAAGAGATGCTTCATCAAATTGAACCAAGGACTCGGGCTCCAATATAAACTTCTTTTCATTCCACTGGAATTCAGCTGTTGTCCCTTTGGGTGTATAAACAGTATCTCGTAAGAACACATCAGTTTCGCTCTGACTCACTCCCCATACCAACGTTCTTGCGTGCCTTAAACGGATGGGGCCATCAGATTGAAGGGTTCCAATCACGACCGCATCCCCTGTCAATCCAACAACTTGTTGATAAAAAAAGAGGAAATATCCTGTGAACAAAATAAGCAAGCACGCCAGAAGGATCAACCACCTATCAGCCTGCTCCTCGGGAATTAATTTCCCCACAAAATTCATACACGCTCCTCCTTCTGCTTATCGTCATTTTTGAGGAATTCATTGAGCGGATGAGCCAAGTTGCGTCAACTCGTGGAGGCCCAGAACTGTCACTTTTTTACAGCAAAATCAAAGCTCCACATTAACTCATCGTAATAATTAGTTGTAATTCTTGAAGTATACGGCGTTCTGCATGGCACATCGGTTGCTTTTGAAGAGGTCCGAGCCCATGCTGTTGTGGGTATGTTGCGGAGGTTATTTAATAATGGCTCAAAGAGATCGTAATCAAGGTTTTGGATTCATGTATGCAGATATCACTAAGCTTATCGCTAAGAAAAAAGAGTTAGAAAAAGCAGAAGGGTTCAGTCCCATCCAAACCGAAGGACAAACTTTCAATTTTAACCGAGATAAAAGCCCAGTCGTTGCAAAGACTGTTCAACAGATTCCTTCGACTGAAGGTTTCAACGACATGATTAAAGAGCGAGCCAATGCGATTTCAAACCTAAAAGAGAATTTAGATAGGTTGCAGTCACTTCATCATAAACTTCACTCGATGTTAGATGAACTCAACAAAATCGCAGATCGCGATCCAAAGAAAAAATAATTTACCTGCACCCTTTAAGTGGACCTACAAAGGGTTCAAACGGCCAGTCGGCCGAGCCAACGTTGCGGAGTTTGTAGGCCGTTTGATGTTTAGTTGAACTTAAAATGAAACTCCTTTAGGCCCCAATAAAGATCAATGCATTTGGTCCTCTATAAGTACTCGACCCACCTAACAAATTGCATCGGACCAGCCCTTTCTAGGTCCACTCAAAGGGATCAGGTATAAAAATAATCTCTAATTAGCTAGGGAACTACTGGCTGTAAATTGCGAGGAAGCTTACTACGCTTTGGATGATCCAAAGAAGCGGGCCCTCTATCAACAGGTTCTTTGGGTTTCTTACAATAACGCTTACCCGAAGTGTCTCCCGGGCAATACCAAGTATCCTGCAGATCTACTTTCATAGTGCGGGGTCCACCATTGAAACTTAAATACTGAACCGGATCCATCACAGTTAAAACAACCCGATTGATCTTTTTCTTTGCCGTCTGATCGTAGTGTCTTACCCGCAGTTGATAAACACGGTAACTACCTTGAGCTGTCCAAGAGATCATCACACACAAAACAAATATTAATTGTAAGCACGATTGGGTCATACTTTCTTATCGACCGGAGAACAAGTTTCGATAAGCGCAGAGCGAAATTTTAAACTTTGTGAGCCCAGCCAATGAGCTGAACACTCAACTCATAAAGCAGAATAAGCGGAATAAGAACCAAAAAGAGCGTAAACGCATCCGGTGTTGGGGTTAAAAAAGCGGCAAGTACCGTAAGCCCTAAATAGGCTTGTGGACGGAATCTTTTAAGCCACTCAACTTCAATGACCCCCATTTTTCCGAGGAAGAAAGCGATAACAGGTAACTCAAACAACACTCCCATAGAGAGTAGTAACTGAATGGTTAATCCGAAATAATCTGAGACATTGATGAGAGGCTTTTCATTGGGGCCCCCAAAATTAAGTAAAAATCGATAGCCCGTGGGAATCACCACAAAATAGGCAAAAGCGAGACCTAACAAAAAAGCCAGTGAACCCATAAAAAGAACAGGAACTGCATATTGACGTTCGTTCTCTTTCAACCCAGGAACTATAAAATTCCAGACCTGTTTTAGAAGGTAAGGTGAGGTTAAGACCAGACTCGCGTAAAAACTCACTTTTAAATAGACCAAAAACTTGTCAGCAAGCCCCGAGAAATACAACTGTTTTTGGCCCTCCGGCAGCGCTGACAGAATGGGTGCTTCCAAAAATCGAATAATCGATTCGTTAAAATAATAGGTCACGCAAAAGACCATCCCTAAAGCAAGAAACGACTTCACCAAAATCCCTCTGAGCTCGTCTAAATGCTGCCAAAGGGGCATAGCACCTGCACTGGCTTCACCAGGATCTGTGGGAGGATTAGGGCTTAGTTCCAAATCTGACATGAATTCCTACCGTAGTTGGCCATTTTTTAACTTTCAAGAGCTTGTTAAATGTTTCAATACCTGCTATTGCTCATTGCGTCAATTAATAGGTATTTTGAGTAAGTTTTTTCTGCCAAACCTGATATTTGCGTAAGGATCCTTCCAAAGCGACTTCGTTCGTTGACTAATCTAGATGGTCCGTGAAATACGCCGAGAATGATGATGACTCAAAAACTTTTTTCTGTAACAGAAACTGATTCGGAACAAAAACAGTACACCCTCACGCTGGACGATGACCCCTTAGTACCAAAACTCATCGAAAAAGCGCTCTCTTTGCCCACGGTTACCTTTAGTTCTGAAAGTGAATTAAGGCCTCAACTTCCAAACCTGAATCCCAGTGCAGTATTTATAGATGTGCATTTGAGAGAGGGCTCCGGCCTCAACTTAATCCCTGAACTCGCTCATCAATGGCCTTTTATTCCCCTCATTGTCATTACTGCAGACTCCAATGAGTCGTTTATATTAGAAGCGCTGGCTCGTGGTGCTGATGACTTTATTAGAAAGCCTATCAAACCCTCGGAATTAAAAGCCAGACTTCAAAAACGATGGAAAGATCAAGCAAAAAAACAATCTTTATCGGTTTTAAACCACAAAGATATCGTTTTAGATGCTGCCAATGCTCTTTTGAAAGGGCCCAAATCAACAAGAAGCCTATCTCCAACGGAAGTGAGATTGTTGGTGCACTTACTTCAAGCCGAAGGGACTCCGATTTCTAGATCAGCTCTTAAATTTAGTTGCTGGCACCAAATTGCAGTGAGTGAAAATTCATTGGATCGAAAAATTTACGAAGTGAGAAAAGCACTCCTAGATGTCGGAAGCTTACTTGAAATTGAAACCATCTATGGCGAAGGATTCGTTTTGAAATGACCTCTTTTTTCATCCTTGAAGACAACAACCAAGATCGCTTCCTAATCGAACGAGCACTCAAGGCCCATTTTCAAGATTGTGAAATACGAACAGCAGTCCGGGTTTCAGAAGCTACAGAGAAACTAAAGGACCAGCCTGCAGATCTTCTTATTTTGGACCTCAACTTGCCCGATAGCATCGGTTACAACACTTTCAAATCAATGCACGAATCTTTCCCAAATATTCCCATTTTTATTGTGAGTGTTCTAGGAGATGCGAAATTGGCTTATAGAGCTGTCTCTGAAGGCGCTGCCGATTTCCTTTCAAAAGAGCACCTAGACAACACTCAACTAATTGCGCAATCGGTAGAAAAATCCTTGGCTAGGGCCCAAAATCTGCAGAACATTAAAACGAACACAAATAAACTAAAAAAGATACTCGATGCATCTTCTGACGGAATAGTATTAACCACAACGACAGGACAGATTTTATTTTACAACAAAATGGCCGCAATTCTACTAAGACCCGAGAACTTGTTACAAAACCAACATTTTTTTATCAATCCAAATTTAGAAGAGGAACAAACTATCCTTTGGCGACCAGCAGACAAAGCTCGCCCACTAACCCTCTCGATTTCAACAACACAAAGCGAATGGGAAAATACTCAGTCTTATTGTTTTACGATTCGCGACTACACCTCACGTCAGTCCATACTAGATGCGTTAATCAGTGCTAGGAAGAAAGCCGATCTTAGCAACGAGGCCAAGGGAACCTTTTTAGCCAACGTAAGCCATGAGATTAGGACCCCTTTGAATGGAATCATGGGTGCGGCTACTCTGCTATTAGATACTCCAATAAATCGTGAGCAGAGCGATTATGTTCGAACAATCAGTCAATCAAGTGACTTTTTATTGTCTCTCATCAATGATCTTCTTGATCTATCCAAAATAGAAGCGGGCAAATTTTCTGTTGAGAACACCTCTTTCAATCTGTCAGAACTCATCACCTCTTGTCTTGATCAGTTTTCAATGGAACAAAACAACCATACGGTCAAATTTGTAAAAGAGATTAGCGCAAAACTTCCAGAAAATGTTCTTGGAGACCCATGGCGTCTTCGACAAATCTTAACGAATCTTCTAGGTAATGCTTTCAAGTTTACAAAAAAGGGAACCGTCAGACTCAATGTCGATTCCAAGCCCTCCTCTTCTCAAGAACTACATTGGCTTACTTTCAAAATATTTGATACCGGAATAGGAATTTCAAAAGAAACACTTTCTACATTATTCACACCTTTCGTCCAAGGAGGCTCAGACATCACGCAAATTTACGGTGGCACGGGACTGGGGCTCGCGATTGCGAAGCGATTAACAGACCTCATGGGGGGAACCCTCTCCGTCGAAAGCGAGCTGGAACAAGGAACAACTTTCACTCTCGAGCTTCCGTTTAAGATTCCAGATTCACAGACTCTCACGAATCAAAATCTTCTATTAGGACATTCAGAAACCAACCCTGTTATAAGCGAAAAGATTTTCTTGAAGCATCATCCCTTAGTTCTCGTTGCCGAGGACCATCCTATCAATCAAAAACTCGTTGTCCGAATGCTTGAAAACATTGGTTGCCGCATCATCTGTGCAAACACAGGAAAAGAAGCTCTTGAAAGAGCCGCCCACACGGCAGTGGATCTCATTTTAATGGACTGTCAAATGCCTGAAGTGGACGGAAGAGAAGCTGCCACTGCGATCCGTAAACTTCCCCATTACGAACTGACACCTATCATCGCTATGACAGCATTTGTATATCCGCAGGATATTGATCGCTGTTTAAAAGCTGGAATGAGTGAAGTTTTAAAAAAGCCCTTTAAAAAAACAGAGCTTGAGAAAACTGTCGTTAGATGGCTCGGGTCTAACGACACACTCCCCAACCTTTTTGATGGACCCATCATCAACCGTGAACTTGTCGACGCGTGGAAAAAGCTTGCTGAAGAAGACAACGAAGAATTCGAACAAGAAATACTTACCCTTTTTTTCAAGACAAGCTCAGACTTCCTAGAAAAAGCATCCACTGCAGCCCAATACTACGATTACGAAACACTCATGCAACTGCTCCATCGCTTTCGGGGAAGTGCCGGCCATCTTGGAGCTCAGCGCCTTGCCAATTACCTTGAAAAAAGCGAACAGTGGATTGAGAAAAACCGTTCGATCATCCCTAATATGCTTTCACTGGTCACATCTGAAATTGGCTCTTTAAAACAATATTTTAAATTTCAACCGCAGCAGGATTGACTGCCTCATTAGGACCTAAGTTAATTCCATACCGCTCCGCTTTTCGGTACAACGTTGCCCTATCAATTCCTAAAACCTGAGCTGCTCTTGTCTTATTAAAGTGGGCCAATCGCACAATTTTTTGGATATGCCTTTTTTCTAGCTCCTCAAGTGAGATCAAGGGACTCTCGGGATGCGGTTCCTCTTGTTGTTTCAATGTGGGAACCCATTCCTTATGACTTTTACAATCGGAAACAGAAGTTTGCGGAGAGAACAAGAAATCATCAGCATACAGTGTACAACTTTGGCTCATGACAACGGCACGCTCAATACAATGCTCAAGTTCACGAATATTCCCAGGCCAGTGGTAAGCCATGATTTTTTCAATAGCCTCAGGTGAAAGAACGCACTTTCGATCTGCTTGAGCTCTTTTTGCTAAAAAATATTGTGCTAGAGGAACAATATCTTCCACTCTTTCTCTTAATGGTGGCAATTGAAGATACAACACTTTCAATCGATAGAAGAGATCTTCCCGAAACTTTTCCTCCTGAACCATGAGCGGAAGATTTCGGTGAGTTGCTGTGATAACGCGAATATTGGTTCTACGATTCTCAACACTGCCAACCGGTTTATATTCTCCCTCTTGTATCACTCTTAAAAGCTTCACTTGAAGACCAGGAGAGATATCACCGATTTCATCCAGAAACAGTGTTCCACCATTAGCCTCTTCAAAAAGCCCCTTTTTGTTACTGATGGCCCCAGTAAACGAGCCTTTCAGATGCCCAAAAAGCTCCGACTCTAAGAGCGTTTCGGTCAGGGCACCACAGTTCACTGTAACAAATCGATTGTTTTTTCTAGAACTATGCCCATGAATAGCTCTTGCAATGAGTTCTTTCCCTGTTCCACTCTCCCCACAAATGAGTACGTTGCTATCACAACGCGAAGCTCGGGCTACATTTCGATAGACCTCGACCATCTGCGGAGATCTCCCTACGAGCCCCAAATCACTCTCTTCGATTGGTACGCTATTCCTTGGGGACATCTCAAGCTCCACAAAAGCTCTCTCGATAACAGCGCGAAGCTGTTCTATCTGAACCGGTTTTCCCAAATAATCAAAAGCGCCCATGGAAATGGCATCACAGGCGCTTGTTAAACTTCCTCTGCCTGTCATAAAAATAAATAGCGGAGGCTTTACTTGCCCAGAAAATTGTTTCAACAATTCAAATCCGCTTACAGGTTTCATTTCAATATCTGACAACACCACCTGAACTGGGTTTTGATGAAATGCACAGAGTGCTTCTGGCACAGACCCTACCGAACTGACCTGATACCCAAGTTGCTCGAGACCTTTATGGACTAGAAGACGGGTTAACTCATCATCTTCCACCAATAATAGTTTTCGTTCTTTCATTTTTACCCCCAAAACAATCCCGTTATTTCTTTTCTTTTTAAACAGAAGTTTAGAATCCGACTACATTTGCATTCTGAATATTTGGTAAGACTCAAAGGCTGAACAATCGTTGCGAAATAAAACAGTGGCGAACAAATTATGAAACACCTAATAACGACAAACTCACTCAATGAGCCTGCGAGAATTGGCAAAGAAATTGCTTTTTACGAAAATCAAGAACAGGCACACCAAACCCTAAAACCTGTTCCCGAGTGGTGTAGTTTAGCCCTCACAAATTATTGAAGCACCTTGCTTCATGAAACGGGCCTTGAGAAGAGTTTCCCCCCTTTATATGCTTTTCAAGGCCCGTTTATTTTGTCATTTAAGATCTGTTACAATAAATTTAGAAAATTTAAACGAGGCTTATATTATGGGAGTTATTCCATTCTTATTAACCGGATTTTTGGCCGGCATTCTATCGGGGATTTTTGGAGTCGGTGGAGGGATTATCATTATTCCAATGCTAACATTCCTTTTAAAAATGCCTCAGCACAGCGCAACAGGGACATCTCTTATTGCGCTTCTTTTGCCCGTTGGGGCTCTCGCAGTCTGGGAATATTACTCGCAGGGTAAAATATCATCCGACAATATTAAGTGGGGGCTTCTCATCGCAGCCGGTCTCTTCTTTGGTGCCCTCGTTGGAGCAAAAGTAGCCCTCATACTACCGGAGCAGCTTCTAAGAAGAGCTTTCGCCGTTTTAATGATGCTGGTTGCGATTAAAATGTGGTTTAAAATTTAGTGGCTATGATTGCAGTTTTCACCATGAACATGTTAATGGACTGTTTCGCTCTCGGCAATTTCTTCTTTTGTAGCTTCCCTAGCCTCTTTAACTTCGACACTGAAAAAGAGATCTTCGCCGGCTAGTTCATGATTGCCATCAAGTGTAGCGTGGCTTTTGTTCACTTGAGTAATAGTAAAGGGATGGAAATAGTTTTGAGAAATCTCAATCTCAACTTCTAAACCCACTGTCACTTTTTGATTCGCAGGAAATTGGTCTAGGGGCACCTCAATCACGAGTTTATCCTCGCGTGTTCCATAAGCTTCCACAGCAGGGACGGTGATCTCTTTTTTATCACCTTTTTTTAAAGTTTTCATTCTTGATTCAAGCCCAGGAATAATCTGATTGGAGCCTTCAACATATCTCATAGGTTCGCCGCCACCCTCTTTTGAGCTATCTAAAACTTCCCCTTTGGCATTTTTAAGTAAGTAGTCAAACTCAACTAAGCGACGTGACATTTTATCTCCTAGATTAGGGTGTGAAAAACTAAGCTATAAGACTACACAGTTAACCGGTGTCAGCAAAGAAAAAAAACGAGGGAATTATTTGATACCTGATCCCTTTGAGTGGACCTAGAAAGGGCTGGTCCGATGCAATTTGTTAAGTGGGTCGAGTACTTATAGAGGACCAAATGCATTGATCTTTATTGGGGCCTAAAGGAGTTTCATTTTAAGTTCAACTAAACATCAAACGGCCTACAAACTCCGCAACGTTGGCTCGGCCGACTGGCCGTTTGAACCCTTTGTAGGTCCACTTAAAGGGTGCAGGTAAAATTATTTGAGACCAAAAGTAAGAGTTAGCATTGAAATGAAAGTGCGAGTCCGGATGGCTGAAGTGGGTTGAGCGACGTTTTGAATGTTGGCAAAACCCATGTCGTACCGCATATCGATGCCAACTGCCAATTTAGGGTTGGCCCAGAAACCTATCCAACCTCCATAGGAAATTCCAAAATCATTGGCGAATTCACCTTTGATGGCTGAATCCACTCCACTTACTTGACGATTAGCTGAAACCATCATTCCGGCCAGATAGGGTCCCACTTTTAATTGAAATTCACGAATAGGTGACCATTTCACATAGACTGGAAATTCCAAATACGACAAATCGTATTGTGTTACCGAAGTTAAAGTAGAGGTCTGATAGCTTTTCTGCGCATAAAGCATGTCAATGCCTAAGCTGATTTCATTCATGATCTTGTAATCAAGGCCAAATCCAAAAGCCAGCCCAGTCTGCCCTTTCAGATTCCCAGCAGATTCTCCTTTGTGGTTAGTAAAACTAAATCCACCATACAGAAGACCGGAGAGTTTTTTCTGAGTCGAACTCATCGCTCTGCGCTCTGCGAACGAGCTATGGCAGATTAAAACCACCCCTAAAATTAAAATGGACATTAAGCGTTTCAACTGTTCCTCTTCCATGATCATATCGGCACAATACAGAATTCGCATTACATCGCCCCGCATAACGGAAACAGGTTGAGTTGTTTTTGTCTAAGAAGCAGTTATAATGAGATTAGTTAAGACTTTTAAAGAGCCATTGGTTCTTTAAGAATCTTCGTTAATCCGTTGTTTTTAGAAGATATTTTTTCTAAAGACATTTTATAGGAGGTCCTATGTTTCTCGAGAAGCCTTGGCAGAAATCTATTTCCACTCATTCGTTCACTACACCAAACCAGCTAACAAAATTGACACTCAGGGAACACTCCACGGCTCCCATCTCTGAATACTTTGGAGAACTCACATTTGGTTTAGGTCAAATGAGGGAAAAACTTCCAAAAGATGCGTATCAAAATCTCGTAAAAGCGCTTGATCAAGGAAAGAAATTAACTTCAGAAA